>Ga0209709_10003232_pt1 | contig 13643 bp, 12 predicted proteins | sample ArcticOcean_MG_C_2_FD_187435 | JGI IMG/M metagenome (GOLD analysis project Ga0209709, IMG submission 187435) | Marine microbial communities from western Arctic Ocean - ArcticOcean_MG_CB4_136 (SPAdes) (version 2) | ecosystem: Environmental > Aquatic > Marine > Oceanic | place: Arctic Ocean... | reverse complement strand
TTCCTTTATTGATTTGTTGCTTTTCAGAGATTTTTCATAATCCTCTAATTGCTTACCTCTTAAAGCCTCCACTCTTCTCACGCCAGCAGCGATTGATGATTGATTTATTATTTTAAATTTACCTATATCTTTTGTATTTTTAACATGAGTTCCTCCACAAAGTTCTGTTGAGAAGTAGTTTGCATTTACTTTACCCATAGACAAAATTCTAACTTCTTCTCCATACTTCTCTCCAAACATAGCTAAAGCACCTTTGTCTACTGCTTCTTTTGGGGTCATAATTCTTGTTTCTACATCTGAAAAAGTATCAATCATTTCATTTACATGTTTTTCTATTTTTTCAATTTCTTTTATTTCAATAGGTTTATTATGACTAAAATCAAATCTCAATTTCTCTGGACTTACCAAAGAGCCTTTTTGAGCAACATGTTTACCTAGTGTTCTTCTTAATGCTTCATGCAACAAATGTGTTGCTGAATGGTATGCTCTTGCATTATTTCTTCTATCAGTATTAATTTCAAGATTTACACTTTGATTAATTCTTAAAGAGCCTTTCTCAACTTTTCCAATATGGACATATAAATCACCCATTTTTTTTTGTGTATCTTTAATATTTATCCTGCAATCATTAGAATAAATCATTCCTTGATCACCGACTTGTCCTCCGGACTCTGCATAGAATGGTGTTTGGTTGGTCACTATTTCAACTTCATCTCCAATGGTAGCATTATTAACAAAATTTTTACCTATTGATATTTTGATTACAACTCCTTCTGTCTTGTCAAATTCGTATCCTAAAAATTCAGTAGGATTTAATTCTTCTCTTATCTTAAACCATCTTTCTTCAACAGATTTATCTCCTGAACCTTTCCAATTAGCTCTGGCTAATTTTTTGCTTTCCTCCATTTTTTTGAGAAATTCTGCATTATCAACTTTTACATTTTTATTTCTTAAAATATCTGCAGTTAAGTCTAAAGGAAATCCGTATGTATCATAAAGCTTAAAGGCCAAAGAGCCTGGCAAAACATTGTTTTTAACTTTATCTAAATTTTCATTTAAAATTTTAATTCCTCGATCTAGTAATGAAGAAAATTTTTCCTCCTCATTTTTTAAAGTTTCAACTATTAAATCTTTTCTTAGATTAAGTTCGGGGTAGCTGTCCGACATTTCATTTAAAAGAATATTAAATAGACTATGAAAAATTGGATTTTTGCTTCCTAAAGTGTGTGCATGACGCATTCCCCTTCTCATAATTCTCCTAAGAACATACCCTCGTCCTTCATTTGACGGGAGGATACCTTCCGCAATTAGAAAGCTGCTTGCTCTTAAATGGTCAGCTATCACCCTATGGCTAGCAATTGTTTTTTTATTAATTGGACATTTAATAATTTCAGCAGATCCATCCATTATTTTTTTAAAATGATCTATATTATAATTATCATGTGTTCCCTGTAATACCGCACTCATTCTTTCAAGACCCATTCCTGTATCAACAGATGGTTTTGGCAAATCAATTCTTTTATTTTTTGATATTTGCTCGTACTGCATAAATACAAGATTCCATATCTCTATAAATCTATCTCCGTCTTGCTCAGGGCTTCCTGGAAGACCTCCTTTTAATTTATTACCATGATCATAAAATATTTCAGAACAGGGACCGCATGGACCAGTATCACCCATTGCCCAAAAATTATCTGAAGTAGATATTTTTATAATTTTTTCTTCACTTAGTCCTGCAATTTTTTTCCATAACTTAAATGATGTTTCGTCCTCTGAAAACACTGTTACAATTAGCTTTTCTTTTGGGAGTTGAAATTCTTTTGTTAGCAAATCCCAAGCTAAATATATTGCTTGTTCTTTAAAGTAGTCACCAAAAGAAAAATTACCTAGCATTTCAAAAAAAGTATGGTGCCTTGGTGTATAACCAACATTTTCTAAATCATTATGTTTACCTCCTGCCCTTACGCATTTTTGAGATGTAGTTGCTCTTTGATATTCTCTTTTTTCTAAACCAGTAAAAACATTTTTAAACTGAACCATGCCAGAGTTTGTAAACATCAATGTAGGATCATTATTTGGAACTAAATTGCTAGAATCTACTATTTGATGATTCTTTTGTGAAAAGTAATTTAAAAATACACTTCTTATACTTTTTAATGTTTTTTTAGACATTTAACTAATAAATACAGTTTTTTAGTATTATGTCTAGATCAGTGTATGAGTAGAGTTGTAGAAAGGCGCTAATTAAAGCGCCCTTCTAAGAGAGCGTAGATCTGATTATTTTTTATTTGTTTCTGGTTTTTCTCCAGTTATAGGACTTTTTTCAACTATTGGGTTGCCTTCCATTTTTTTAACAATCAAGCCTGCTTTAGTTCTTATGAGCATCTCTATCTCAGCAGCTACTTTAGGGTTCTGCTCTAAATAAATTTTAGCATTTTCTCTTCCTTGCCCAATTTTTTCGCCTTTGTATGCATACCAAGCCCCTGCTTTTTCTACCACATTAGCTTTAGCACCTAAGTCAATTAACTCACCAACTTTACTAATTCCTTTTCCGTACATTAAATCAAACTCAACAACTTTGAATGGTGGTGAGACTTTATTTTTAACTACTTTAACTCTAGTAGAGTTGCCAACAATTTGATCTTTATCTTTAATTGCGCCAATTCTTCTTATGTCCAGTCTTACTGAAGAGTAGAATTTTAAAGCGTTACCGCCTGATGTGGTTTCGGGGTTACCAAACATAACACCAATTTTCATTCTAATTTGATTAATAAATATAACCATTGTATTGGTTTTAGCTACTGCACTTGTTAATTTTCTAAGAGCTTGACTCATCAATCTTGATTGTAAACCAACATGATGGTCTCCCATTTCTCCTTCTAATTCAGCTCTCGGTGTTAATGCGGCTACAGAATCAATTACTAAAACTGAAATTGAACCAGATTTGATTAATGTATCTGCTATTTCTAAAGCTTGTTCGCCGGTATCTGGTTGAGATATCAAAAGCTCTTCTGTCTTTACGCCTAATTTTTTTGCATATACTGGATCTAAAGCATGTTCAGCATCAATAAAACCGCAAATTCCACCAATTTTTTGAGCTTCTGCTACGGCTTGTAATGCCAATGTTGTTTTGCCAGAAGATTCTGGGCCATAAATTTCTATAATTCTTCCCTTTGGGAGACCACCTATTCCAAGTGCTAAGTCTAAACTCAAAGATCCAGTAGAAATAGCTTCAATATCTAAAGCAGTTTGCTGTCCAAGTTTCATAACTGAACCTTTGCCAAAATTCTCATCTATTTGATTGATTGCTGCTTCTAAAGCTTTGGATTTTTCTTTTGTTTCTGCTTCTTGATTTTTATTTGATTTTACGATTTTTAAGTTGTTTTTAGTCATGCTTTTTCTTCTTTCTTTTAAATATTAATTGAACGAATCATAACAACAAATGTACACATTTTGTTCTTTTTTTCAATAGCTAATAAAAACCCTAAATTTAGGGACTTTATAGAAAAATATGGACAACTAATTTTATATTTCACTATTTTAAATTAAGCTGCCTAGCAGTAAGGCGGCCAATAGCAGATAACAAATCAAATTGTGCTATAAGAAAATTTCTTTCAGAGGTTGCTAAATTTATTCTTGAGTCGAGCAAAATAGTTCTAGACTGAATAACCTCTAGTGTAGTTCTGTTATTGCCTGATTCATATTCTAACGTAATCCCTTCACTTGCTATTTCAGCAGCTTTAACTTGTGATTTAATTGAATCTAGCACACTTTTAGATGATTTGTAATTTGACCATATATTAGCAACAGATGTTTCAACTGTTTTTTTGCTATCTTCAAGCAAAAGCTCTTTGTGATTTCTAAGTTCTTGATTTTTTTTTAAATTAAATAAATTTTTGCCTCCAGAAAATAATGGCCATGTAGCACTAGCTATAAATGTTTTTTGAGTTCTATCTTTTATAGATGAGCTAAAATCATCCTGTTCAGCAATTTTATAAGATAAAGTAGCGGAAGGAGAAAGATCTGATCCTGCAATCATTACGTCTGCTTTTGCTTGCTCATATTCGAATAATGAAATCTGCAAATCAGGATTTTCAGTATTAGCTATTCTAATAGCTTCAGCTAAACTTTTAGGTAAATTTAGTTTAGTCTTTTTTGTCTCCACAATGCTATTTGATAACTTTTTACCAATTATTTTTTCAAAATTAGCTTTGCTAGTCACTAAATCATTTTGAACAGCAATTAATTTTGCATTGGCTCCAGAAAGTGATGCCTCTGATTGCGCTGAATCAGCCAAACTTATTTCTCCTTTTTCAAGTCTATTTTGATCCGATTCCACTTGTCTTTCTAATAAATCAATATTTAGTAAATTTATATCTACTTTTTTTCTATTTAGTAAAAGCATTGTATGAGCTTTTGCAGCTTCTAATAAGATTTCTTGTTCAGTTTTTTTTAATTTAAACTTTGCTAAATTTAGCCCATATTTTTTTTTATTAAAATTTGCAATCCCACCAAACCCCTGAAATATTTTTTGTTCAACGGTAACAGATTGTTCGGATGGGCTAAAAGAAGTATCGATACCAGTGTTAGTATTATCTTGTTCCGATACATAACCTGAAATTACTATGCTTGGCAAAAATTCGCTGATAGATTCTTTTTTATCTTCTAAAGATGCCCGCATGCTTGCTCTTTCTGCATTCAATTTAGTATTATTTAAATATGCTAAACTAAGTGAGTCAAGTAGTGAGCTCGCTTTTAACTCATTGCTATTTATAAAAAATATTACAATTAATAAAATCTTAAAAAAAATTCTCATTATTTTATCTAAATAAAACTTTTTTTACTCCATGGTTTTTTTTTAAAAGCATAACTACAGAGGCAGTTTTGCTTAAATCTTTTATCATTTGTAAAGTAATTCTTTCGTAAAACATGATGAATCTTTTTAGTTCATTATAGGACATTATTTTTTTATTTAACAAAATTTTCTTTCTAAGTTTTTTTTCTTGTAGCCATCTCCAATTAAAAACCATACTAAAATTTGGTATTTTAATAAAAATAAAATGATCAATTGTATCAAAGATTTTTTTATACTCTTTTTTAAGTTTTTCATTTACGTAATTTCTCCATATTAAATTTTTGTCTTCATGCTTTTCTAAAATGTTTTTAGGTTTTTTAATTAAAGATTTATTTTGAGGTTTTGCACCCACACACCATCCTTCTAATATTACTATTTCTGGTTTTTCTTTAATTGCAAACCAATATTTTTTTTTAAGCCTGTCATCAATTGATTTATCAAATTTTGGCAATTTAAATTTTTTAAAATTACTTTTTTTTATAAAATTAAAAAGTTTTTTAATTAAATTTGTATCATGTGTTCCAGGAACACCTCTTATTTTAAATAAAGAATGTATTTCACGTGACATTCTATTTCGTTCGTTTGATGTTTTGTAAAAATCATCAATTGAACTAATATAAATTTTTCTTTTAAAAAATTTCTTTAAAATAATTTTTAAAATTTTAGTGATTGTTGTTTTTCCAGAGCCTTGTCCTCCAGAAAGTCCTAAAAATAAAGTTTTACCTTTTTTTTTGTATTTTTTTTCTATCCAAAAAGACATGGGTATATAAAAGTTTTTTAAAATTTTAATCTGATCTTCTTTAGATGTACCAAAAATCTTTTCTTTATTTAAGAATTTTAAATAATCTTTTTTTACTTTTTTAAGACACTCTTCATTTGATTGCATAAAGTTAATTATTTTTTTTGATCTAGAGGATGATTTTCACCATCGTTAATAATCACATTTTGAAGTTTAAACGGTTCAACACCCTCTATGCACGCAACATTTATCATATAAACCTTATTGTGATTGCTCCTTGGATTTGTATGCGTATAAATTCCACATTTTGAACAAAAGTAATGCTCAGCTACTTTTGTATGATATTGATAAAGAGTTAAAAGATCCTTACCTTTAATAATTTTAAAATTTTCTGGACTAACTGGTGTCATGATATAACCTTTCCTCTTACAAATTGAACAGTTACATCTAACTAGCTTTTCAAATCCTTTTTCTTGTAATTTTACTTCAGCCTCTACTCCACCGCAGTGACAAGTTAATTTTTTCATTTTTTTTAATTTTATTTTTGATAATTACTATAACGATAACTTATCCACATCGATGTTAATCATGATTTGAATGTTCATGTTTTGATTCATTTTAGATTCTAATTTGGACTCAAAATACAACCTATTAGTTGCTTTTCCACAGCTTGCTATATTAAGTTTCATGTTATAAATTAGAACAAAATAAGAACATTATGAAAGTATTGCTGCCATTTCATTTAAACAAAGTCGGAGCTGGTTTCCCATCTCCAGCAACAGACTATGTAGAAGACGACATAGATCTTAATGTTCACTTAATAAAAAATATACCATCTACATTTCTCATTAGAGTTCAAGGGAAATCAATGAATAGTGTTGGAATCCATGATGGAGATCTTTTGGTGGTAGACAGAAGTTTAAATCCAAAAAAATTTTCTACTATCGTTGCTAATATCAATGAAGAGTTGGTTGTAAAAACTTTTGTAAAAGAAAAAAACGAATCTTTTTTAACTTCTGGATCAAAAAATATAAGTGATAAAATTAGTTTAAATGAAAACCCCGAAATTCTTATTTGGGGTGTGGTAACTTATGTAATTCATGCTTTATAGTAAAAAAAAAATAGCCTTAGTCGATTGTAACTCATTCTATGTTTCATGTGAAGGATTGTTTAATCCATCAATAATTAATAAGCCGGTCGTAGTGCTTTCGAGTAATGATGGATGTGTAATATCTAGATCAACAGAAGCTAAGGCATTAGGAATAAAAATGGGAGAACCATATTTTAAAGTAAAAAAAATAGTAAAAGAAAATAGTGTAAAAACGTTTTCAACAAACTTTTCATTATATGGGGATATATCAAGAAGGGTAATGAAGACTCTAAAACAATTTTCACCACAAATGGAAATCTACTCTATCGACGAAGCTTTTTTAGATTTGTCTTCAATTAAAGATGAAGATTTATTGGAACATTGTTATGAAATTAGAAAAACTATTTTAAAATGGACTGGTATACCAACTAGCATAGGTATTGCAAAAACAAAGACCTTAAGTAAAGTTGCAAACTATATTGCAAAAAAAGAAAAATCAGGAGTTATTGATTTAGTAAACTCAAAGCAGATAGATGACCTTCTTGCGAAGGTTAAAATAAATAACGTATGGGGTGTTGGACATCAACTCACAAAGTTTTACATTAAGAATGGAATAAATACAGCTTATGATCTTAAAAACATGCATAATGGTTGGATTAAAAAAAATACAAATGTTTTTGGTTCACGTACAGCTATAGAATTAAAAGGAATTCCTTGTATGTCTTTAGAACCTCATCAAGAAAAAAGAAAAAGTTGCTGTGTATCAAGATCATTTGGTAAAAAAGTTACAAAATTGGAAGAACTAAGTGAGGCTATTACAACACACTGTCTTAATGCAGCAGAAAAAATAAGGTTAGATAATCAAACAGTAAAAAGAATAACCATATTCATAAGAACAAGTCCTTTTCAGGCAAATAAAAATTATTATGCAAATTCAAAAGATATAGATTTACCAATAGAAACAAATGATAGTATTATTTTAATAAAAGAAGCACTAACTGCATTGAAGCATATTTATAAGAAAGGATATCAGTATCAAAAAACTGGGATAATTTTTTCAGGTTTAAAAAATTCTAACGTTTATAATAAAAATTTATTTTCTGTAATTAATAATGAGGAAAAAAGAACAAGATTAATGAAAGCAATTGACTATACCAATATAAAATATGGACGACATGCTCTAAGTATTGCGCAAGCAGGGTTTAAAAAAAAATGGAATACCAGACGACAACATGACTCTAAAATTGATACAGCTAGTTTTCAACTATTGCCCACTGTTAGAGCTTAATAAAATATCAACACTATCAATATTTTCTAATGATTTATCGAGATCTTCTTTATTTGAACGCATTGATATTTTTAAAATAGTTAAAACAAATACTAACAAAATAAAAATAGGGTAAGGAAATAAAATATTTATACCAAAAAACATAACAAGAAAAAGATAAGTTAATAAAAATATAATTGATCGAATTATAACTTCAATTCTAAACACGGAAATAATAGTTAAAGAATGAAAAACAAGGCCAAAAAAATTTATTTTTGATGGCAAAACATATCTAATACCTCTTGTGGAAGGTATATAAATTCTATGATTAATTGTTTTAATAACTGAACTAGAGTAAGAATTCCATAAGTCTGCTTTTTTAATTAATTGATGAGCATGTGCTTTTGTGAGACAAGTAAAATTACCAAATTTGATGAGTTTTCCAGTAAATATAAGCGTTATCAGTTTATGCACTTCATACAAAAACCTAAAAGTAATGCCCTCAGATCTTTTAAATCTATTTGCTGTTACTGTAATTTCTGGTTGATCTTGAGTAATTTTGTAAAAATCATTTAACTCTTCGGGTCTATCCTCACCGTCAGCGTCCATTACTACTATATGATCAAAATCTTCATTTGCACAAATATACTTTAGTCCTGCCGCTATACATCTTTGATGTACTCTATTTTGTTTCATATTCAAAATTTTAATTTGCTTAATTTTTTTTAAGTTACTACTTAAGTCAGGCCTTACTTCTGTTGAAGCATCGTTAACAATTACAACATCAATTTTGGCATCCCAGCTTTTTATTTGTAAATCAATTTTTTCTAATAACTTTAAAACTGATTGCCAATCATTATATAAAGGGATTAGAATTATAAACTTTTTCATTTTTTTCCAAACATACAGATATCATTGAAATTTTTAATTTGATACAAAACTCCATTACACTCATTTATTTTATTAAAATCTTTAATCCATACGATTCCAATATTAGGTTCGGAGCCTGCTTGTGTTACCCACTTTGGTCTTGCAGGAAGATGGTAAGATAAGTTTTGTGCAAACCAGCCATCTATCCAACCAAATCCAACTACTTGTTCAATGTTATTAGAAAAATTATTATCCCATTGCGTTTGAACTATTAAAGATATTTTTTTACCAGGATAATCTGTTCTCTTATCTTTTTGTGTAACAGAAGATATATAATAAATGACTGGTGATAAGAAAAAAACAAACACAAATAGTAATAATAAATTTTTAACTTTACGTAAGTAAATTTTATTTTGAAATATATAAACAAAAAATACACCTATGAACAAATAGAAAGGTGCCATCCCCATAGTTCTAATTCTTGCACCAGTAATCATTGATGTTAAAAGCATTAAAATTATAGGAACAACTGTTATTGAAATTAAAAATAATAACTTTTTATCATTGTAGTTTATTCTTATCTTAAATTTTGAAACAATAAAAAAAATCATGGCAAAAAAAATAGATAGTATTCCAATCTGTTTTATCAAAAATATCATCGGATAAAATATATGACTGAGATATTTAGAATCTCCAAATCCTGACAAAGGGTCATCGACTGACCTAAATATACCGTAATTAATAGTTATATAATTATTTTCAACCAACCAAAATATATGAGGTGAAACAACTATAAGGCAGGAAATGATAGGAAGGATATATTTAAAATTAATTTTTTTGTTTTTAAAAATTGTTATAATAAAAAAAATTACAATACCAGCTAATAAGTAAAAAAATAAATATTTTGATAGAATTCCAAAAGCAGCAAAAATCCCAAATAATAACCAATCAGTTATTTTATCTTTTTGTATTGCTTTCCAACAATAAAAAACTGTTAATGACCAAAATGGTAGAGGGCAAACATTTACATTAAATTCAGGTGTTGTAAAATTATAAAAAAAAATACTTTCTAGTAATAATACTGATATTAAGCTAAGAAACTGGTTTTGAAAAAAGTCTTGAGAAAATTTAAATATAATAATAAAACTTGAAACAACAAATACCTGACTTAACAAATAAAAAGCCCAATCTTGACTCCCGAATATTTGATAAACCAATTCGGGAAACCAAACGTTTAAGGGAGGATGTTTTTCCCATCCCAATGGCCACCCATTTCCCCACGCAATATGCTCTATTGTATCTAAAGGAAGATTACTATTTAAAAGACTTGGTACTACAGTCCAAATAATAAGATGGGAAAATAAAAAAATAGTAAAAATTTTACTTATTTCATTTTTTTTGATTTGCATATATTAAATTTATACAAGTTTATGACACTTGACACCTAGAAAAACGTCAATATACTCACCGGCTTTAAAAATAAATTACGAGGTCTTATGGTAAAAAAATACATTCCTAATAAATCTGAAAAATACATGTGTGCTAAACAAAAAACTTTTTTTAAAAAAAAACTATTAGATTGGAAAAAAGAAATCATAGAAATTAACAGTAAAAGCCTATATTTGAATGATATTGACCATGAAATCTCTTCTCCAGACGTAGTTGATCAAGCTTCTTCTCAAACTGAAAAAACAGTAGAAATGCGTACTATGAATAGACAAAGAAAACTTTTATCTAAAATTGATAAAGCAATTCAAAGAATTGAAGATAACACCTATGGTTATTGTGAAGAAACAAGCGAGCCAATTGGTTTAAAAAGATTAATTGCTAGACCAATCGCGACACTATCTATTGAAGCACAAGAAAAACATGAAAAAGATGAAAAAATTTATGCTGATATTTAAATCAAAGTTTAGGTATTTTCGAGCCTTTGTTCATAAGGTCGTAGCCTTTAATTACAGCCTCTCTTTTAGAAATTCCTAAATACCACCTAGCTAAATTTTTATAATTTTTAAATCCTATATCATGCCACTCATGTCTTGAAATCCAAGGCCAAGTAGCAATATCTGCAATTGTATAGTTTTCACCAGCTAGATAATTTGATGCAGACAATCTTTCATCTAAATTTTTGTAAATTTCTTTTGTTATTTTAAAATAACGTTGTTCACCAAAATCACTTTTACCTGGATTATAATGATGAAATTGATGATGCTGACCAATCATTGGTCCCACTAATCCCATTTGTGCCATCAACCATTGATTAATGACATTTCTATCTTTCTTGTCATAAAATTTATTACTTTTTTTTCCCAGATATATAAGGATTGCTCCAGACTCAAACATAGAAAGATTTTCTTCATGATCTATTATTGCTGGTATTTTGCTAAAAGGGCTTATTTTTTTAAATTCTATTTTAAACTGATCTTTCTTATCAAGATCAACTTCTGTTATTTTATATTTATAACCAATTTCTTCTAACATGATGGAAATTTTTTTACCATTTGGAGTGTCTGCGGTAAATAACTCGATCACTTTTTTACGCCAAGTCTTTCTTGAATAGTTTTTGAAGTTGTAGTAAATTCAAATTTTAATCTTTCATTTGGTCTTGCATATTTAAAACAACCTCTTGCGGCGAGAGCTCCCTCATGAAATCCTGATAAAATTAATTTTAATTTTCCTGGATATGAGCAAATATCTCCTATTGCAAATATGCCATTTTTATTTGTTTGAAAATTTTCTGTATTAACTGGTATCGTTTTTTTATCTAAATTTAATCCCCAATCAACTATTGGACCTAACTTCATTATTAATCCAAAAAAACCCAATATACAGTCAGTGGGTATTTTTTCTTTTTTCCCATCCTCCTTTGTAATTGTAATTCCTGTAATCTTATCTTCTCCTTCAATTGATTCGATCTGAAAAGGAGTTTTTATTTTTAATTTACCTTGTTTTTCAAATTCTCTTGCTATTGTAGCGCTATGCTCCGCACCTCTAAATTCATTTCTTCTATGAACTAATGTTACTTGAGCAATTTTTGAAAGTTCAATCGCCCAATCTAAAGCTGAATCTCCGCCACCAAAAATACAAATTTTTTTATTTTTGAAATTATTTTTATCTTTAATGGAATAAAAAATTCCTTTATTTTCAAATTTTTCAGCTTCTTTAACTGAAAATTTTCTAGGCTCAAAGGAACCAACACCAGCTGCAATAATAATATTAGGAGCAAAAAATATTTTGTTTTTATTTGTAGTTATTTTCCAATTATTTTTATCTTTTGAGATTTCCTGAACCCTTTCATTTAAATGAAAATTAGTTTTAAAAGGTTTGATCTGTTCTAATAAATTTTTAGTTAAAGTTTCTCCATCACATTCAGGTACAGCAGGAATATCATAAATTGGTTTGTCAGGATAAAGCTCAATGCATTGACCTCCTATTTTATCTAAATTATCAACCACTTCAGCTTTAAGTCCAAGTAGGCCTAGCTGTTGAACTGAAAATATTCCTACTGGTCCCGCGCCAATTATTAAAACATCTGTTTTTATCATAATTAAATTATGCTTGCTTTAATGGCATTTTTAAGACTAAACCATCCAATTCTTCTGTAACAGTAATTTGGCATCCTAGCCTGCTAAATTTATTAGGTTCGTAAGCCATATCAAGCATATCTTGTTCTGCATCTTCTATTTTAGGAATTTTATCAAACCATTTTTCATCTATATAAATATGACATGTTGCGCAAGCGCAAGCACCACCACAATCAGCGTCTATTCCAGGAATATTGTTTTGCACAGCCCCTTCCATGACAGTGAGTTCTTTTGCAACCTCAATTGTGTGGTTTTTTCCATTATGTTCTATGTAGTTAATTTTAGGCATTGTTTCAGTTAACTAAATATATGCTAAATAAAATAATGCAATAGGTAAAATGGTATGTTTTAATAACTCATTAAACCTGTTCATTAATAAATATGACTAAAAAATACCAAAATATTTATGAAAGATCCATAAAAGACCCAAAGGCTTTCTGGTCAGAAATCGCAGATGAAATTTTTTGGTATAAGAAACCAACAAAAATTTTGAATTCTAATAATCCTCCTTTTTACAAGTGGTATGAAGATGGAAAAACAAACACCTGCTATAACGCTGTAGATTTACACGTAGAAAATGGGAATGGTAAAAAGTTAGCTATTATTTACGACAGTCCAATTACAAATTCACAAAAAAAAATCACTTATATTGAGTTAAAAGATCAGGTTTCGGTTTTTGCGGGGGCTTTAGTTAATCAAGGAATTAAAAAAGGAGATAGAGTTATAATTTATATGCCCATGATTCCTGAGGCAGTCATTGCTATGCTTGCTTGTGGAAGAATTGGCGCAATTCATTCTGTTGTTTTTGGTGGTTTTGCTGCTAACGAACTTGCTAGCAGAATAGATGACTCTAAAGCCAAAATTATTTTATCAGCATCGTGTGGTTATGAACCAGGTAAAACAATTGCATATAAACCTCTTATAAAAAAAGCAATTGAGTTAGCAAAACACAAAGTTGATAGATGTATTATTTATCAAAGAAAAGATTTTAAAGCTGATTTAGACAAAAATGATATTGATTGGAACGATGCAATAAAAGATGCAAAGCCAATTGATTGTGTTGAGATGAATGCAAATGATTATGCTTACATTCTTTATACTTCTGGAACAACAGGAGTTCCTAAAGGAATTGTCAGAGATATTGGTGGACACATCGTGGCTCTTAAATGGACAATGAAAAACATTTACAACATTGACCCTGATGATGTGTGGTGGTCTGCTAGTGACATTGGTTGGAT
>Ga0209709_10003231_pt1 | contig 13643 bp, 11 predicted proteins | sample ArcticOcean_MG_C_2_FD_187435 | JGI IMG/M metagenome (GOLD analysis project Ga0209709, IMG submission 187435) | Marine microbial communities from western Arctic Ocean - ArcticOcean_MG_CB4_136 (SPAdes) (version 2) | ecosystem: Environmental > Aquatic > Marine > Oceanic | place: Arctic Ocean... | reverse complement strand
TTAGTTTCTTTTTTTATCAACTCTACTGACGGTTGATCAAATGGGTTAACATTTAAAGCTCTTCCTAATAAAATAGTTTCCATTATAAAAAAAGAAAATAATTCACCTAAACTTTTTTCGTCTCTATTTACTATCTCAAAACTTCTAAAAGGGATTTTTTTTTTTTTAAAAACATTTTCTGTAGCTAATTTTTGTGAATAAATAATTTTTTGAACATCTTTATTTTTTAAATAATTAGCGGTTGCTAGTAATTGATTAGAGTTTATTTTTGTTAAGTTGTTGCCATGAACATAAAAAAATGTATAAAAACTTTTTTTGGGCCCATCTAAATAAAATTGCATTAAACTATGATTGTCTTTAGGCATTGAAGAAATCACAGGCAATATTCCTTTCGATTTTTTTCCTAAACTCTCTGCTACTAATTGTTGATACCATTTAAAAATACTTTCAGATTGTTCATCATAATTCAAAATAACTGACGTAAATTTACCATTTTTCAAAAAATGCAAAGTGCTTTCGACATTTGCAATTAAGTTATTTAAAAAAAATTTATTTTTTATTAAATTATCAAATTGTTTGAATTTTTTTTCATTCAGACCCATTAATTCAGCTGGCAACATACCAACTTCTGATAGCACAGAATATCTTCCACCAATGTAATTTTTATGTTCAATAATTTCTGCTCGTAGTTTTTTACCTAGATTAGATAAATAATTATTTGTTTTTTCTGTAATAAAAATATTTTTATCATTTTTTTTGATTAATATATTTGAATTAGTAATTGTTTCCAGAGTATTTCCAGATTTAGAAATTATCAAATTAAGATTTTTATTTACCTTTTTTTTTTTAAAAAATCTTGAGTCTAAATTATTAACAAAAAAAACTTTTTTTTTTATTTTATGTTTTATAAAATCATATATTGCTTGTGAACCGAGGATGGAGCCACCCATCCCGATTAAGGTTATGTTCTGATATTTCTTAAATTTTGAAACAATTTTTTTTGTATAACTATATTTATATCTTACACTTAGAGTTTTTAGAATCTCATTATTTTCTGATAACAGGGATTTTAGTTTTTTTGATATATTTTTTTTTTTATTCTTAATTAAAAAATTTTTGAACTTTATATTCTTTGTTAACATCAATTATTTTTAAGTGTCTTTAAAATTGAATTTTCTAATGAATTATCATTCTTTGAAGTTTTTTCTTTGCTTGTCTCACCTATTAATTTTTTTATTTTTTTGTTGTCATTCTCTAACATTTTATAAGCTTCATCTTGCTCACTTTTTGGGACAGGTAATTGATCTATGTCAGGTGGTAATATCAGTGGGTTTTTCTTTTTTACTAAAAACTCATCTGCATTAGTTTTGCTTTTACCTGTGATAATATTTTTAGCTGATTGGCAACTAGTTAGGAACAGCAGTAAACTGCTAAATATTACTATAATTATTTTATTACGATTCATTTATATTTACTTTTTTAACAAATATTTCACTGATGATAAGAAAAAAAATACCAATAGATACAAATATATCAGCCAGATTAAATATAAACCAATGGTGATTTCCAATGTGAAAATCTATAAAGTCAGGAACTGCTGAATAATACAGTCTATCGAATAAATTGCCTAGAGAGCCTCCTAAAATTAATAAATAAAAATAAGAAGTAAAATTATTAATTTTGAAAATTATTATAACTATAATCACGTTTATTATAATAATTAAAAAAGTAATTGAGTTATAAATTATACTTTGCTCAAAAGATAATAACCCAAACCCAATTCCTTTATTCCATATTAAGTAAAAATTTAGGTATGACGATATATAAACATTCAAAATCTCACTATTTTCAGCTAAATTTAAAATGTATAATTTTGAAACCCTGTCCAATAAAAATATTATTAATACCATAATTAGATAAAATAAAATTTGTTTATATTTTTTTAAAATCATTAATATTTTTAATTAAGACGGGTGTCTTTCGCATTCACTTTTATTAATCTTCCAGCAAATAGGACATTTAATTCCTTGTGCTTTTACAGTAACAACACTGGTGATATCAGACTTACTTTTTTCAATTTTTGTAGCTGAAGTAATACACAATTCTGAAAAATCTACATTTTTTGTTAATTGAATCATTTTTTCATCTAAGTTAATTGTTAAACTAGCTTCAAGACTCGAGCCTAGTTCCTTACTTGCTCTTTTTTCTTCTATACTAATGTTGCAAATGTCTCTAATTTTTTTTAGTTGAATCCACTTTTCATTTAATTTTTTATTTGAATATTTTTCTGGTATCTTAATAAACCTCTCTAAATGAATGCTTTTTCTTTCTTTATTAATAAGCATAAAGATTTCTTCAGTTGTGAAAGATAATATTGGTGCAAACCATTTAATTAAACATTCTAGTATTATATTTAAAACAATGATGCTGCTTTTTCTTTTTTCAGAATCTTTAGAATCACAATATAGAGCATCTTTTCTTATATCAAAATAAAACGCTGATAAATCTACGGTACAAAAATTCAGTAGTTCTTTATAAAGATTATGAAAATCATATGAGTTAAAATAACTTTTAAAGTTTTTATTTAGATCGTAGACTTTGCTAAGCATGTACTGCTCTAGTTCTGGAAGTTGATCTAGGTTTAATTTTTCAAGATCAATAGCTTTGAACTCATCATTTAAATTACCCAATAAATATCTAAAAGTATTTCTAATTTTTCTATATGAGTCTGCATGCTGTTCTAAGATGGAGTAGTCGATTCTTAAATCTTCTTCATAGTTTGATGAGGCTACCCATATTCTTAAAATATCAGCTCCATATTTTTTTAATATATCCTCAGGTGCAATTACATTTCCAACAGATTTTGACATTTTAAGACCTTTACCGTCTACCACAAAACCATGTGATAAAATTGATTCATAGGGGGCTCTACCTCTTGTTCCACAAGACTCTAACAATGATGAATGAAACCAACCTCTATGTTGATCTGATCCCTCTAAATACATTGATGCAGGCCATTGAAGATCTTCTCTCTTCTCTAAAACAAATGAATGGGTACACCCACTATCAAACCAAACTTCAACAATGTCACTTGTTTTATCATAATCTTCTGCCTTGTATTTATCTCCTAAAAATCTTTGTGGATCATCAGAAAACCAACAATCAGAACCTTCTTTTTCATAAATACTTGCGATATTTTCATTTACTTCGTCATCTACTAAAACTTCTTTACTAGTTTTGTGAACAAATATTGGCAATGGGACTCCCCAAACTCTTTGTCTTGAGACGCACCAATCGGGTCTTGTCTCGATCATTGCTTTTATTCTCTCTCTGCCTTTGCTTGGGTAAAAAGTAGTATCATCTAAAGCTTTTAGTGCTTTTTTTCTAAGACCATGACTTTCCATTGATATGAACCATTGCGGTGTTGCTCTATGAACAAGTGGAGCTTTTGACCTCCAGGAGTGTGGGTAGGAGTGAATTAACTTTCCGTTTGATAATAATTTTTTTTGTTCTTTTAATTTTTCAATTACTATTGGGTTTGCTTTAAAAATATGTGTCCCTTCAAATAAAGGAATATTTTTCGTATATTTTCCATCCCCATCAACTGTCTCTATCGCTTTAATTCCATTTTTTAAACAAAGGTTGAAATCATCAGGTCCATGACTAGGTGCGCAGTGAACAATACCCGTTCCTTGTTCTGTTGTCACAAATCTTGCCTCGAGCATTGGAATTTTATAATCATAACCGATATCCGAAAATGGATGACTGCAAATAGTATCTTTAAATTCTTTTCCTTTAAATTTTTTAATTTCTTTAAAATTTTTAATACCACACTCTTTGATGACAGAATCTAATAACGCTTCCGCAATTACTATTTTCTTATTTTTAAAATCCCCATCACTATTTAAATGGATTATTAAATAATCTAACGATTCATTGTAAGCCAAAGCTTTATTTGCTGGTATAGTCCACGGTGTTGTTGTCCATATAATAATATCTGTGCCCTCAAGTTCTTTTAAGTTAGATTTTATAACCGGGAAAGCAGTATAGATTGTATCTGATTTATGATCTTGATATTCAACCTCAGCATCAGCTAATGCAGTTTTTTCTACTGTAGACCAAAGAACTGGTTTAAACCCTTTATAAAGACTTCCTTCTTTTAAAAATTTACCTAATTCTCTTACAATTTGTGCCTCTGCGTTAAAACTCATAGTAGTATAATGATTTTCCCAATCACCAATAACACCCAATCTTTTAAATTGTGTTTTGTGGACTTCAATCCACTTTTCTGCAAAGGATCGACATTCTTTTCTAAATTCTATTATTGGAACTTCATTCTTATTTTTTTTATTTTTTTTATATTGTTCTTCAATTTTCCATTCAATAGGGAGTCCATGACAGTCCCAACCCGGAACGTAAACTGAATCTTTTCCATCCATTTGGTGAAATTTAACAATTATATCTTTTAAGATTTTATTTAAAGCTGTACCCATATGAATATTTCCATTTGCATATGGAGGGCCATCATGAAGTATAAATTTTTCTCTACCTTTGTTTGACTTTCTTAATTCTTTATAAAGATCAATTTTACTCCAATATTCTAAGATCTCAGGTTCTCTATTTTGTAAATTAGCTTTCATTGAAAAAGCAGTTTTGGGTAAGTTTATATTTTCTTTGCTCATTTTAACTTTTTTTAGCTATCATTAGATCATTTTGAATTTGTTTTCTTAATTGATTAACATTATTAAATTTTTTTTCTTTTCTTATGAATCTTACGAATTCAACTGATAAATACTTATTATAAAGATTTCCAGAAAAATTAAAAATATGAACCTCTAATAAAATTTTCTTTTGATTAAAAGTGGGCCTATAACCAAGATTTGCTATTGCTTTTAAGGGTTTTATAGTATTTTTTTTATAAACCTTAACCGCATACACTCCTGGCATTGCAATTACGTAATCTTTGATATCAATATTGCATGTTGGAAAACCAATTTTTTTTCCTAATTGTCTCCCCTTTTGAACAATTCCCTCAATCGACCAATTTCTTGTTAGCACCTTATTGGCTTTTTTTATGTTACCTTTTTCTAGTAGAGATCTAATATATGTTGATGATATAATTTTTTTACCTAATATTAATGGTTGTGGTTTTATTATTTTGTAATCATAAATTTTCTCATATTTAATTAACTGCTTAACATCTCCTTCTCTTTTATTTCCAAATCTAAAATTATTACTAACAAATATATATTTTGCTTCTAATTTTTTAGATAAAATTTCTTTAATAAAAAACTGAGATTTGATTTTAGAAAAATTTTTATCAAATTTCTTTGTAATTATAAAATCTATTCCCAAGCTATCTAATATTTTATTTTTTTGACTGATACTTGAAAGCCTAAAATTTTTAATTTTCTTATTAAAATACATTTTTGGCATTGGTTCAAAAGTTACAACACCAATACTTAACTTCAGTTTTTTTTTATAACTATTTGCTAATTTGAATAATTTTTGATGACCTAAATGTATGCCATCAAAATTTCCAATTAAAATTATTGATTGTTTATGATTTTTAGAAATATCAAAATTTTTATATAACTTCATTTTTTACCACTTAAGTTCAGTTTGAATAAAATTCACAATAACTTCATATCTTTTTGATACTATCTCTATCCCATCTTTCTTTATTTCATTCTTGTGAACGCCATTTGATATTATCAGAGAGTCGAAACCTAAAAGATTGGCTCCCTTAATGTCGGTGTTCAAATTATCTCCAATTGATAAAACTTTTTTATTTTTGTTGTTAATTGATTGATTATAAACTTCTGGAAAAGGCTTTCCAAAATAAATAACCTCACCTCCCATTTTTTCAAATACTAAAGCTACGGACCCTGCACATAATTCTCTTTTATTCCCTCTATCAACAATCAAATCAGGGTTCGTACAAATCATTTTTTTATCAAGATGACCTTTAAATAACTCCTTATAGTAATTTAAGTCCTCATCGTAACCTTCTAACAATCCTGTACATAACAAATAAGAGCTGGCATTAATGTTTTTTCCTTTATTGCTTTGAAATTCTATAAATAAATCAAAATCTCTAGAGGGACCTACATGATAAAACTTTTTATTTGAGTAGTTTTTTTTTAAATAACTTAATGCTGCTTCTCCAGATGAATAAACTTTTTCTCTAATTTCTTCATTCATGCCCATTTTTTCTAAAAATGACCTTACAGTTTTATTTGGTCTTGGAGCATTAGTTAAAAGAATATATTCTTTATCAGCTTTAGTAATTTCTTCTAAAGTATCAATTGCATTTTTATGTAGAGTTACTCCATTATGAATTACACCCCATAAATCAATATAAAAAATATCATAATTAACTAGTATTGATTTTAATCCTTCATTATCTAAATTTTTAGTCATTATTGGAGGTATAGCTCATTAAAAACACAATTTCTCTGGTTTTTTAGCACACATATTTTTTTTTACTAACCTTGAAATTGCATGGCTAGTAGCTATATGAGTCGCATATTAAAAGGAGAATTTATGAAATTTAAACCGTTACACGATAGAGTTTTAATAGAAGTTTTAGACAGTAGTGAAAAGACTGCTGGAGGAATCATTATCCCTGACACAGCACAAGAAAAACCTCAAGAAGGCAAAGTTATTGCTGTTGGTGGTGGAGCAAAAACTGAAGATGGAAAATTAATTCCAATGGATGTGAAGGCTGGAGACAAAGTTCTTTTTGGCAAATGGTCAGGAACTGAAATCAAAATCGATGGCAAGGAATATAGCATAATGAAAGAATCAGACATTATGGGAATTTCAGGAAAATAATTTAATTAAAAGGAGAAAGTAAAATGGCAAAAGTTATAAAATTTGACTCTGAAGCAAGAGCAGCAATGATAAGAGGTGTTGATATTCTTGCAAATACAGTAAAGGTTACACTTGGACCCAAGGGTAGAAATGTTGTTATTGACAAGTCTTATGGTGCACCAAGAATTACCAAAGATGGTGTTTCAGTAGCTAAAGAAATAGATTTAGAAGATAAATTTGAAAACATGGGTGCGCAAATGGTTAAGGAAGTTGCCAGCAAAACAAATGAGGAAGCTGGTGATGGAACAACTACGGCAACTATTTTAGCACAAGCAATTGTTAAAGAGGGTGTAAAATATGTGACTGCAGGCATGAACCCTATGGATGTTAAAAGAGGGATTGATGCAGCAGTAGAACATGTTAAAGGCAGTCTAATTTCTTCAGCTAAAAAAGTAAAAGATAGCGATGAGATTGCCCAAGTTGGGACAATTTCGTCTAATGGTGATAAAGAGATTGGCAACATGATTGCAAAAGCAATGCAAAAAGTTGGTAATGAAGGTGTTATCACTGTTGAAGAAGCTAAAGGAATAGAAACTGAATTAGATGTTGTTGAGGGTATGCAGTTTGATAGAGGATATTTATCACCATACTTTATCACTAATGCTGATAAAATGACTACTGAGTTAGAAAACCCTTTTATACTATTGCATGAAAAGAAATTAACTAACTTACAGCCAATGGTTCCACTTTTAGAAGCCGTTGTACAGGCTGGAAGACCACTTATGATTATTTCAGAAGATGTTGAGGGTGAAGCTCTTGCAACTCTTGTAGTAAACAAACTTAGAGGTGGTTTAAAAGTTGTTGCTGTTAAAGCTCCAGGTTTTGGTGACAGAAGGAAATCAATGCTTGATGATATCGCAATCTTAACTGGTGGTCAGGTTATTTCTGAAGACATCGGAATTAAACTTGAAAATGTTAAACTTACTGACCTTGGTTCTTGTAAGAGAGTAAAAGTTGATAAAGATAACAGCACTATCATTAGTGGTAGTGGCAAAAAATCTGAGATTGAAGCTAGATGTGCTCAAATTAAACAACAAGTTGGTGAAACAACTTCAGATTATGACAGAGAAAAACTTCAAGAAAGACTAGCAAAACTTGCTGGTGGAGTTGCTATAATCAAGGTTGGTGGTGCAACTGAAGTAGAAGTTAAAGAAAGAAAAGATAGAGTTGAAGATGCTCTTAACGCAACTAGAGCTGCTGTTGAAGAAGGAATAGTAGTTGGTGGTGGTTGTGCTCTTTTATATGCTTCACAAAGTCTAGACTCACTTAAAGTTAAAGGAGATGATCAAAAAGCTGGCGTTACATTAGTGGCTAAAGCTTTACAAGCTCCTATTAGACAAATAACTTTAAATGCTGGAGTTGATGGTTCAGTTGTAGTTGGAAAATTACTTGAGCAAAGCAAAAAAAATCAAGGTTTTGATGCTCAAAATGAAGAGTATGTTGATATGTTTGCAAAAGGTATAATAGATCCTGTTAAAGTTGTAAGAACAGCTTTACAAGATGCAGCTTCAATTGCTGGATTGCTTGTAACTACTGAAGCTATGATTGCTGATAAACCAGATGATAAAGATGCTGGTGCTGGCGGAATGCCTGGCGGAATGCCTGGTGGAATGGGTGGCATGGGTGGTATGGGTGGAATGGGAATGTAATCCCGTCTACTTAGACTTAAAAATTCTAAAACCCCCGTTGTTAAACACTTCGGGGGTTTTTTTGTATCTGGTGAGTGCAATGTAGTTGCAATGTATATTCAATGTAGTTTGCTTCCGCAAATTCCCATTCCATTGCTCATCATTAAATATTTGGTAGAAACTATAATTACTAGTTATCTGCTTTCATTTTAATGTATTTATCAAGAATGATATTACAAAAATCTAAATCTTTCTTAATAAAATTTTCATTTTTTATCTCTTTATATTTTTTATCCCACTCTAAGACTTGAGTCATCCCTAACTCACCTGCTTTTTCTTTTGTATAATTTAAATCCTGAAGAAGTATCGCTGTATGGGCAAGAGACATTTGATGGTATCCATTCATATGGTAATTTTTTTCTGGATTTTTAAAATCTTCTAATATCTTTTTTTTTCATCTTCAGATTTTGAGTTTAGCGTCGGCAATATTTCTTGCCATTCACTTTCTAAATAATATTTATATAAACCTGCACATCTTTGACTGAGAACCACCATAGGATTTTCATCTAAAGAATTATAAAATTCATCTTCCGCACTTTCTATTAATAAGGCGGTTGATGCATTACACCATATTAAACCTAAAAAAATATATAGAGATAGTTTTTTCATTTTTTAAATATATAAATAATTGTTAAAATTATAAGTACTACGATAATCCAAATAGTTAGGTTTGATAAGAATTGTTTTAGTTTAGAGTTTGATTGCAAAAAAGCAGGAAGAACTAATAAAAGTACTCCTATCATATAAACCACAGGTAGTATCTGATCCGTCATATGAAGAACCTATTATATCTTTTAATTGATTGCCATAACTTGCAATGTAGTTTGCTTCTGACTTGAGGACGATTAGATAGTCTCTTGCAATGTAGTTGCAATGTAGTCTTATAAAAAGTGATGTGCTTATTGATTAATAAGTCTATGGAATGTGAATGTAATCCTTCTCTTTTTCAAAAAGGAATTCAAAGGCCGTCTTTTTAGATGGCTCTTTTTTTTATTAAGCTGTTATAAGGTTAAGATATGTCAAAAAGATACAGTGGAAAATCATTTAAAGATTCAAGTACTGCTAAGAAGCCAAAATTAAGCCTGAAAGAGAAAAGAAAAAATAAGAAAGAAAAATCTAAAAAGTCTTAGACTTTAGCTCTTTTTTGACTATGTTTTTTGAAGGTGAAGCTTTTGGGTCTATCACTTCTGCTTTTAAACTTCTTTTTTCCATCAAAACTAGAGCTTTTTTTATCTCCACTAGTTGATGAACTTTCAGATGTTTTTTTTCCAAAGTATTTTGGATTATTTGTGAAACCAGTTGGTTTCGAGTCATCTTTTTTGGTAAAACTAGATTTTCTTTTGTAACCAAAACTTTTTTTCTCTCCATCTCTTGATGATGAACTAGATCTTCCATAACTAGACGGTTTTGATTTATCACCGAAACTAGATTTTCCTTTGTAACCAAAACTTTTTTTCTCTCCATCTCTTGATGATGAACTAGATCTTCCATAACTAGACGGTTTTGATTTATCACCGAAACTAGATTTTCCTTTGTAACCGAAACTTTTTTTCTCTCCATCTCTTGATGATGAACTAGATCTTCCATAACTAGACTTATTCTCATCTCTGAATTTTCTTTTTTTATTGTATGGAGCTTTTCCATTTTTGCCTCCTCTTGAACTCCCTCTAGCACCACGCGGCGCAGGTTTAAAATTTGGATCAATTAATTTGCTAATTTCGTTCCACATTGATCTATCATCAGGAGTTAAAAATGTTAAAGCAGAACCTTCTGTTCCTGCTCTAGCAGTTCTTCCAATTCTGTGTACGTAGTCTTCTGGTACTTGTGGAAGGTCATAATTTATTACGTGCTGAATTAGAGGTATATCTAAACCTCTTGCAGCAACATCTGTTGCAATTAATATTCTCTTAAGGCCTTTTCTAAATGAGGTTATTACACGGTCTCTTTTGCTCTGACGAAGATCTCCATGGATTGCATCAGCTGAATGACCTTCTTCTTTAAGACGTTTAGCCATTTTATCAGCACCTCTTTTAGTCTTAACAAAAACTAAAATTGATCCTTTTCTGGCTATAAATTGATCCATCAATTCATCGTATTTATTTTCTTTAAAGACCTGAAGTGTTTCCTGTTTAATTTTTGCAATAGGAACTGACGTTGAGCCTGTAGAAATTCTTTTAGGTTTAGTTAAGTATCTCTCAGAAATTCTAACAATATTTTGTGGCAATGTCGCAGAAAATAATAAAGTTTGATGATCTTTTGGAACAAACTTTAAAATCATCTCTATTTGTGGGGTAAACCCCATATCCAACATTCTATCAGTTTCATCTAATACTAAATATTTTGTGGCTGATAAATTTAAACTTTTTCTTTTTAAGTGGTCATTAATTCTTCCAGGTGTACCAACAATTATTCTAGATCTATTTCCCAGCTGCCTAAGTTGTTTTTGCATTGCCTCCCCACCAATAAGTAATGCAGTTTTAATATTAATTTTATCACTAATAATACTCTTGATAGCTGCCATCACCTGACTAGCTAACTCTCTAGTTGGACACATGACTAGTGCAAATGCATTTTTATCTAATATTAGTTTATTAATTAAAGGAATACTGAATGCCAATGTTTTTCCAGTTCCAGTTTGAGCTGTTCCTAAAATATCCTTTCCCTCTAAAGCGACTGGTATTGCCATAGCTTGAATTGGAGTCGGCTTCGTAAACTTCATTTTTTCCAATGAATTTTTTAAAGAATCTTCTATTTTTAGTAATTTAAAGTTTTCCATTTAGGTATTTAGATTTTATAAAAACTTAAGGAGATATGCTCTTAATCCTTTAATACGTCTAATTTATACTGGGATATCTATAGATTTTTGAGACAATCACAAGAACTGATTTTTTTTTGAATAATAGCTTTTTTTAAGTTTTCAAATAAGACATTTGATGTATAAGAACCTCAAATTATGGCTAATAATATTAGAAACATCACTATTATCGCTCACGTTGACCATGGTAAGACGACTATGATTGACAATCTAATGAAGCAAAGTGGTTCATTTAGAGAAAATGAAGTTGTTGATGAAAGACTAATGGATTCAGGGGAATTAGAAAAAGAAAGAGGGATTACAATTCTAGCTAAACCAGCATCAATTGATTGGCAAGATACAAGGGTTAATATTATTGATACACCAGGTCACAGAGATTTTGCGGCAGAAGTAGAGCGTGTTTTAAGTATGGCTGATGGAGCATTATTACTTATTGATTCTGCAGAAGGTGTAATGCCTCAAACCAAATTCGTATTAGCTAAAGCTCTTAAACAAGGATTAAAACCAATCGTTGTAATCAATAAATTAGATAAAGCTGATCAAAGAGCTAATGAAGTTTTAGACGAAACGTTTGATTTATTTGTAAGCTTAGATGCGAATGAAGAACAGTTGGATTTTCCAGTCTTATACGCTAGTGGGAGATCTGGGTGGGCAAGTAAAGAGGTTGACGGACCAAGAGAAAATCTTCATCCATTATTGGATTTAATTATTGAACATGTTAAACCTGCTGATCTTGATAAAACTAAACCTTTTGCAATGTTGTCTACTCTATTATATGCGGATAGTTTTTTAGGAAGAAGTTTAGTTGGAAAAATTTCACAAGGCACAGCAAAAGCTAATCAGCCTATTAAAGCAATAAATCTTAAAGGTGAAAAAGTTGACGAAGGTAGATTAACTAAAATTTTTAGATATGAAGGAACAAAAAAAGTGCCCATCGATGTAGGTGAAGCAGGAGATATTGTCATAATCGCTGGTCTAGAAAAAGCTAATGTAGCAGATACTATTTGTGATTTAGAAGTAACTGAACCAATTCCTGCTACTCCAATAGATCCACCTACTATGTCCATCACGATAAGCGTTAATAGTTCTCCGCTTGCAGGAACCGAAGGAAAAAAATTAACAAGTACTCAAATTAGAGATAGATTGATTATGGAAGCTCAAAACAATGTTGGAATTAGTTTTTCTCAAAATAATAACGTTGATTCTTTTGTTATTAGTGGAAGAGGTGAATTGATGCTTGAAATATTACTTACACAAATGAGACGTGAAGGTTTTGAAATGACTGTAAGTCCTCCAAAAGTTTTATATCAAAAAGATGAAAATGGTAACAAACTAGAACCTATTGAAGAAATAACTGTTGATTTAGATGAGGAGTTTTCATCAAAAATAATTGATTCTATGAATAGAAGAAAAGGTAAACTGCTTGATCTTAAAGATACTGGAAAAGATAAAAAAAGATTAATTTTTCACGCACCGACTAGAGGCCTGATGGGTTACACAAGTAGATTTTTAACTTTAACAAAAGGTACTGGTGTAATTAATAGAATCTTTCACGGATTTGGAAAATTTGAAGGTGAAATGGATGGAAGAAAAAATGGTGCTTTGATTTCAATGTCTAACGGTAAAGCTGTTGCATTTGCAATATTTAACTTACAGGCAAGAGGTGAAATGTTTGTAACTCACAATGACCCTGTTTACGAAGGAATGATTGTTGGGTTAGCTCCAAAAGCTGGTGATATGATCATTAATGTTATGAAAGGAAAACAATTAACAAATATGAGAACACAAGGTACTGATGAAAACGTGGTACTTACTCCAGTTAGACAAATGTCTATTGCTGAACAATTAAGTATGTTAAATACTGATGAAGCTTTAGAGATTACCCCTAAATCCCTTAGATTGAGAAAAGCTATACTTAATCCTACTGATAGAAAAAAGAACGAAAAATCTGGAACACCACTTTAATTAAAAGATTTTCCAACAATAAATAATCCAAAAGCAACTGCTGGGCCAATTCCAAAAGCAAACAATAAAGTCCCTATTCCAAGTGTTCCACCTAAATACCACCCAATAGACATTGCAGTAATTTCTAAAGAAGCTCTAACAGCTGCTATGGGTAGGTTCGTTTTTTTTTGCAATCCTATCATTAGTCCATCTCTTGGTCCGGGCCCTAAATTTGCAACCAGATATATTCCACCACCTAATCCAACTATAAGTACAGCTATGATGGCTAACAATAATTGAAAAATATAATTTTCAGGTGT
>Ga0209709_10003230_pt1 | contig 13647 bp, 9 predicted proteins | sample ArcticOcean_MG_C_2_FD_187435 | JGI IMG/M metagenome (GOLD analysis project Ga0209709, IMG submission 187435) | Marine microbial communities from western Arctic Ocean - ArcticOcean_MG_CB4_136 (SPAdes) (version 2) | ecosystem: Environmental > Aquatic > Marine > Oceanic | place: Arctic Ocean... | reverse complement strand
TGCTCGGTAGTGGTGAAGTTTCGGTTAAGCACGACGTCGCCGCCTACAGCATCAGCGCTGGAGCCCGTGAGAAGATCGAAGCCGCCGGAGGACGTGTCCTTTCGTTGGCTGATTTAATGAACGAAAACCCATCTGGTTCGGGGGTGTACATCCTTGGCTGATAATACCACATTCGTTTACGACGCTGATGGATTAGTCCTAGGCCGTCTGGCTAGCATAGTTGCAGAACTTCTTCTGAAGAGCACCCGTGCCGGCAATAGTGATCAAGTCGTTATTGTAAATGCGGAGAAGGCTGTCGTATCTGGCAAGCCATCTTCTGTCTTTGCAACCTACCACCAAAAGTATGCTCTAAATCATGCACGTAAGGGACCTTTCTTCCCTCGTATGCCCGATATGATTCTGAAGAGAACCGTTAGGGGCATGCTTCCTTACCAGGAGAAGAGCACTGGACGCAGCGCTCTCAGAAATCTACGTGTCGAAATCGGCTGTCCTAGCCATCTATCTGGTGACCTTCCTGAAGGTCATCAATCAGGTGACGATAGCAAGATCCGCCGACCCCTTCCGCAGCGTTTCGTTCGTTTGGGAGATGTCAGCGCCAACCTTGGCGCACCAGCACACCGTTGGAATGGAGGTGAACAATGATGGCAGCTAAAAAGAAGAAATCAGTTGAAATGTCAGGAAAGCGTAAGACAGCAGTCGCCCGTGCCACCGTAAAGGCAGGCAAGGGACGAGTTCGCGTTAACAGCGAACCTATCGAAATTCTTCAGCCAGCTCTTTCTCGCCGTAAGGCGATTGAGCCGCTAATTATTGCAGATGCAATGAACCGCCTAGCAAAGGTGGATATCAATATCTTAACACATGGTGGTGGAATTATGGGTCAGACCGATGCGATTAGAACCGCAATCGCTCGTGGACTTGTTCACTACAATGGTGGTGCAGAAGGCCTTGATGAGGAACTACGTGACGAATATCTGCGATTTGATCGCAGCCTACTAGTCAACGATCCTCGTCGTAAGGAACCTAAACATCAGCTCGGTCGTGGTGCTCGCCGTAAGAAGCAGAAATCCTACAGGTGATATAGATGATTATTCCAGTACGTTGTTTCAGCTGTGGCGGAGTTATCGCCCATAAGTGGGAAGAGTTCAATGAAAAGAAGGCCGCAGGAATCGATATAATGACCGCTCTAGATGAGATTGGTCTCGATCGCTACTGTTGCCGCCGTATGTACGTTTCACATATCGAGCTCATTACCGAGGTTGCACCTTTCAGTTCACCTCGTCAATGAATTAATAATTGACATTAATTATTCCAAATCAAGGGCCTGTGGGTTAGCTTGGCCTATACTTGGCGGCTGGGGGTCGCCAGACTCCAGTTCAAATCTGGACAGGCCCATCTGATGCGAGTCCGATTGAAAAATAGCCTCTTGTAGCAGCCCCCTATTAGAGTCCTGAGAGCAATGATTTGATGGTAGATGAGAATTACCAAGAGCCATGAAAACCCGTGCGCTTGTACTAACGGCCCTTCTAATCATTTCATCTGTAGCATCGGTAATCGCCAGTGACACGGTTACTACGCAGGATGTAGAATTATCTGGAAATCATACCATGACGGGTAATTATACTGTAAGTCACGGCACCACATTGACAATAAAACCAGGAACTGTTATCGATATGCAGGACTATTGGTTAGAAGTTGAAGGAACCCTGTTAGCCGACAACTCAACTATAATGTCGTCAATTCAAACAACAAGCCCCGGCTCTCATAATGCAGGTGTTTGGGATTCGTTGACAATCACCTCTACCGGTACAGCTGTTTTGGACAACGTCACGATATCCAATGCAAAGTCTTGCATTATTGTAGAGGGAATACTGACTGCTACCGGATTAATTCTCGAGGACTGTTTGATTGGAATTGAAATAGATGGAACGGCTACAATTAGCGACCTATCATCTTCGCATATCGATCACGATGGAGTCAGAGTAACGGGAGATGCAGAGATATCTAGTGCTACATTTACTGATATGAGTGGAGGAATTCACTCTAGCGGCGATTTAATTTTGACAGGTGGAGAATTTACAGATGTTGGAACCGGACTTTCTCTGACCGGTGGAACTGCAGATGTTGAAGCACTAAATTACAACTCAGGCGTTGGAAATGGCGTCAGTATATCTTCAGGAGTTAGTGGAGATGTCGATGGAATGACAGGGCACTCAATCAATGCAATAGTTTCAATGGACTCAGCGGGATTCAGTTTTTCAAACTTAGATATGAGCGGTGAGCGCTTAGTCAACTCGTGGTCTGCAGGAAACCTGTCAATCACCAATGCTGTATTCGATGCAGATAGTGGCGAGGCGCCTATTGATATGCGAACCTCTGGAACAGTCACCTTATCCAATATCGAATTGACTGGACAATTCAGTAGTCAACAAGGAACATACAATGCTCCTTGGATTGGTATCGCTATTGCAGGAAGTGGCGATTATATCATCGATTCATCTAGCATTGAATCTACCGATACGGCACTGAAAGCTAGTGGTACTGGCACCTTAACAATTACAGATACCACATTTTCTTCAGATAGAGTGGGATTATCATTCTCTGGAATTTCTTCAACAACACTCGATAATGTCGATGTCAACATCGCAACTGGTGGCGAAATGGGAATTGACATTCTTCAAGGATTGCATACATTCTCAGAATTAGAAGTTAATATGCCCTACAACCCACTTGCAAGTGGTAGTACTGGAGTGGACGCATGGTGGTGTGAAATCATCGCAGAAAACATTACAGTAAACGGGTTTGCAAATAGCATGTCTATCTACGAATCAATCCTAACAGCGGAGGATTTACTTCTCTTGGATTCGAGTTTACAGGGACTATATGCCTCTTCTTCGGCGATTACAGTCACCGATTCTTTCGAAACTAGAGTTTCCGATAGTGGACTTGTAATGATATCCTCAACAGCAGTATTTCGAACATGGGCGGCCTCCTATCATGAAGATGGAGGGGTAATCGATTCCAATTCCGAAGTAATAGCCTGGCAATTATCTTCTATTAATAATCTAGATTCCGATGTCACAGGAGATGGAACAATCAGTTATGGGACAAGTCAAGAACTGACAATCAACACGGCGGCAAGTAATCGATTATGGGAGATGACAATCTCTTTTGAAGATCTAACTGGCAATCCAGTGGATGCAAATTGGGAAGTCTTAGGATTCCAAGGAACAGCGATTGCTGGCGAATCGATTCTTCCGGTTAGTGAAGCGGGTTCTAAAATAACTGCAACACATTCAGGAGTGGGTGCACTATCTATCCCAGTTGGAGTTCAAGGAGGGTCACATACAATTCAAGTTCCTATCATGCCACAGGGAGATTGGGCATTGATAGGGGGAACAGTGGTAGTCCTAGGCCCAACAGAAGACGGCACACCCCACATTGCAGGCGGAAATATCACAATTCCATCTAATGCTCAATTGATATTGCAAGACACAACATTACAATTACCAAGTTATGCAACAATGACAATTGACAGTTATGGCGATTTCGAAGGCTATGACTCCCAATTAATAGGAGAGGTCATTTCCCATTCTTCCGAATTTAGCGATTCGCAATCATCTAATCTAACAATAACGGGGGACGTATCATGGACCTCTTGTCAAAGCGATATCAATCTGTTTGGACTTCAAGTGGAAGGGGATATCCAACTCGATAATTCTTGCAAGGTAATAATCACCTCAGGAAGGGTAACCGGTCAGGTAGATGTTGGAGTAGGTGCCACTTTCGAGATTGTAAACACTCTAGAAGTCACAGTTCTCGACAAAGGCGAACCAGTTGAAGGAGCAACAATCACAATCCAAGGCCAGAGTGTAGCAACCGATGCTGACGGTAAAGCCACTAAATCCACAACCGCCCTTCTGGTGGATTCCAGCGGTTCGACAACTGCTGGGCTGAAGCAGGTTTCAATGCAATGGGGCTCAATTTCAGGCTTGATGGCCTGGGACCCCTCGTCCTCAAAAGAATACACATTCACAGCATCTACAATATCAGGTGGCACATTGGGCGAATGGCTAGTTCTAGAAAAGGCATGGAGCCCTTACCACCTCACAAACAATCTAATTATCCCACAAGACCAAACCATGACGATAAATGATGGAGTTTCACTAAGGGTTGCAGATGGGGTAACAATATCGGTTGAAGGGATATTCAATTCAGGATATTCAACCATTTCATCGATGGGAAATGGCGCTAGATGGGGCGGATTAATCGTTGGAGATAATGCCGATACTAGTGCTTCATTATTGGGCACAAGTTTAGTTGAAGGGTCACCATTACTAACTTTGGACGGTAACGCAGATGTCGTTTTGAGTAATGGTTTACTATCTCGTTCCAGTGGTGCAGAACCACTGATCAGACTAACCAATTCAGCTTCAGGCAGTATGCAAATCGTATCTACTACACTTTCAGATTCGGCTTCACACTGTATTGAAGCCCAGGGCTCCGCCACACTATCAATGCAACAAGTGAGCATGCAAACCTGTGCTGCAAATTCACTTTGGGCCCGTAGCCTACCCCTTTCAATCGACGGCCTCTTGGTAACAGAGAAAGTCGATTTGAATGGAGTTACTGGAGAAATGAATAACTTTGAAGGAGGAGAATTAAACATCAATAATTTGGACGGATTTATGATGTCAAATTTGGTCTTGACTTCATTGAATGGCTCAGATAACCGTGAAATTACTATTGCTGGGGCCGCGATTAATAGCGCTCCTGCAATCGATCTCGAAAATACCGCAGGAAGTATTTCGTATCTTACAATCGACTGTGGCGGTAGTGGGGTTGGACTAAGTTCACACCATGGAAGAGCATCTGCACCACTAACAATTAGCGATTCATCAATTTCGTCATGCACCAAAGGTATAGATTTGCACACCGATGGAGAATCGGCTGCAATCGTATTGAATGATGTAAACATCGACTCGATGGTAGCAATTTCTAGCGATGGCAATGATATGATTATCCATAATGGAATTCTAAACGGTTCATTAGATGTCGATTCAGCAAATGCAAATCTCTACGATGTAATTCCATTATCTGAATCAACAATATTTGGTGAAATATGGATGTGGAATACTCATGTCCTAGATGTACGCCTAAGCGGCATCTCTTACTCAGTAAACATTGAACTCTCAGTTGCCCAGTCTTGGTCTAATTCGGTGACTGGAAGTAGCATAGAAGTGGCACTACCGCACACAATAGTGTCAGATTCTGGTACAGAAACGAATAACGTAGTTGATATTGTTGCAACATCAGAGGGCCTACCCACTCTTAGCGAGCAGTATTCCTTTGGCCCTACTGAGAGCAATATTATTCAAATTAATATGGTTAGTAATCAAGCACCTGAAGTTGAGATAATTATTCCTGACGATGGATTCACAATTATGGAATCGCTACCGATTGAAATCAGGGCGGTAATCAGTGATGACCTAGATTCAAATGAGGACTTAGAAATCACTTGGATAGTAAATTTTGGTCAAACCGAACTGATGCAATTGACAGGCGAGTGGAACAATATCACGGATTTAGCAGCAGGAATGTATGTGCTAAAATTAGAAGTCACCGACACTCAAGGATTAATGTCTAGCAATTCAATTTCCTTCGAAATTACATTACTAGATTCTGACGGTGATTGGATTAATACATGTAATATAGAAACATGGTACGATAAGGATGAGAATTTGTATTGTGGGCCGGATGTCTATGATACAGATGATGACAACGACCGCGTAACCGACATCAGAGATCCATGGCCAACAGATTCTTGCGCTAGTATGGATACAGATGGTGATGGACAGCCTGACAACATGCATTGTCCCCCTGGAGTTACTACTTGGTTAACCGTAGACCCTGACGATGATGGGGACGGCATACCTGATGCCTCAGAAGGTGCAGAATCTGGAGGGGACTCTAGTGGCAGCCCAATTGTAATAGCGCTATTTGTTGGATTATTCCTAGCTGCTGCAGCATTTATGCTAATGCGCAGTAAGCAGGAAGTGGAGTGATGGTGGAACTTACCAGCACATTACCCGACCCAGCATCAATGGCTCAGTTTTGTGTTGCAGTGTTGACTATAATCGTAATATGGGATGCATGGTGGCTCGGCCGTCAAAGAATCGATATTCCAACATTAGGAAGCCTTTCCAATTCAGGATACGCATGGGAATCTAATCAGTCGCAAGAAGTATCCCGCCAGTGGGCTAATTTGATGACTATGGGCGCTATGATGATTTTACCATGGATGCTTGTAGAACTTTCTGATACACCGGTTATTTGGGTTTGGATTTGGGATATTTTACTTGCAATACACTTGATATCATTACTAATTCCTAAGCGATATGCAATTACTTCCACGCACCTATTTGCCGATGGCCAACGGTATGAATGGAATCGTTTGAAACTAGCGAAGAGACAGCCTAAGAAACGAATTATGCTTCTTCGTAAAGGCTGGGGCCCGTTCGGGCCACTCCCTTTAGGAGGCCAGCGTTCTGACCTGAATATTGCTCTAATCCGAATGAATTCTATCCTAAATGAAGAAGAGTAAGTCAACTTTCAAACGATTCTAATTCACCGGTTTGTACAGCCCACAGCCTTGCATATGCACCGCGCTTATCGACCAACTCTTCATGCGTCCCATCCTCTAAAATGCCTCCATCCTCTAGAACTATTATTCTGTCAGCATTGCGAATTGTAGAGAGACGATGAGCGATAATTACTGTAGTTCTGTTTTTGGAAACCTTACTGATTGAACGCTGTAACGCCGCTTCAGTTTCATTATCAACCGCCGAAGTTGCCTCATCCAAAATAAGCATAGGAGCATCTTTGAGAACAGCTCTAGCAATTGCCAATCGCTGTCTTTGGCCACCCGATAGACGATGTCCACCTTCTCCAACCAATGTGCCCCAGGCATCTGGTAAGTCATCAATAAATGCCGATGCTTCTGCAACAGCGCCCGCTTCTTTCACTTCTTCATCAGATGCAGCGGGGTTTCCATATCGTATATTCTCTAGAATCGTAGTTGGAAATAGCGTGATATGTTGGTCGACCAAAGCCATCGATGACCGAAGGCGATTCAAATTCCATTCCGATAATGGAGTTCCAGCCCATTCAATACTTCCTTGATTTGGTTCTGCGAAACGTAATAGTAGACGAACTAGAGTTGTTTTTCCAGAACCAGTAGCGCCTACCACCCCAGTTGTTTTACCTGCACTAAGAGTTAGATCAAGTCCACTAAACACCTTCTCACGCCCAGTATAGGCAAAGTGGATGCTATTGAAGCAGACATCAGATTCCGCGATATCATCCGATGAAGGATTAACATCACCCTGCTTGACTTCTGTCGGAGAGGTCAATACATTGAGTACCCTTGTGGATGAAGCCATTGCCCTTTGATACAAATCGAATGTTTCCCCTAATCGAGTTAGGGGCCAGAGTAATCTCTGAGTCATGAATACCAATACCGAATACGCCCCTATTGCAAGGCCCCCTTCAAGAGTAATCCAGCCTCCAAGCAGAAGCGTAGCAGTAAAGCCACATAGAATCGCCATTCTAATCATAGGAACGAATGCTACCGATAGGCGAATCGCTCTTTTGTTTGCATTCCTGTACTCGTTACTCAAATCCGCAACCCTATCCAATTCCCTCGACTCGGCTGTAAATGATTGAATTGTAGACATTCCCGAAAGATCATTTTCGAGCAAAGCGTTCAGTTTTCCAGCAGTATCCCTAACTTCGGCATAGCGCGGCTCAAGACTTCTTTGATACAGGAATGAACCCCAGATGATTATAGGAATTGGTAGAACTGCAAACAATGCAACTTTCCAAGAAATTGCTAGGAATACCGCGCCGACTACGATAACAGTTGTACTGACTTGTAGGAAATCGTTAGCACCTTTATCCAAAAAGCGTTCAAGTTGATTGATATCATCGTTTAGAATAGCCAAGATGTCGCCCTTTTGTCGTTCATCAAACCAGCCCATGCCTTGTTTTTGAACATGGGCAAAGGTCTCGAGTCGCAATTCATGCTGCACAGTTTGAGCCAGATTTCGCCATAATATTCCGTAGAAATATTCGAACAATGATTCAAGTCCCCAAATCAAGAAAGTAAATACAGAGAGCAGAATCAACTGATGCCAAGGATCTGTAACTCCAAATCCAGCAAGGAATGACTTCTCACGAAGAACCACAACATCGACAGCCAATCCAATCAACAAAGGAGGGGCTAAATCCCATATTTTGTTTAGGACCGAGCAGAATGTGGCTAACCGAATGGTGCCTTTATGCGGAGCCATATACCTCAGCAATCGCCTGAATGGCCCCCCTTCGCTCATAGACCCGCTAGTGGTCTAGAATATGAGAATGCTCGCATATCTTTCAACATCAATATCGAATGGATATGCATGGTTGTGGAAGCGAACCCTAATCAGGTGCCTTTTCGAACCGGAAAACATGGAATGGACGCGCAGTGGCGAGGACCTGTTTGTTAGAATCGATCCAGGCGAAGAGATTCATCAGTCATTACAGAGGCTTGCAGATGAAATTGGATTCAATGCTGCAGCGATTACCAGTGGTATTGGAAGGACGCGAGACAACGTATACGGCTACATGAACGAGGAAGGAGTTTATCAGCGCCGGGATTTAGACCCCCCCTCTGAATTGGTTAGCTTATCTGGAAATATTGCCCGTACACAAGAAGGCAAGGCCTTCACACACATCCACAGTTGTTGGTCTGATGATAGCAATAATGTCCACGCAGGACACATGTTCCAAGCGACGGTTCACGTAGTAGCGGAAATACATATCCGTATTTTATCAGAGGCCATAATGACCCGTTGCCCATTAGCGAATTTCGAGTTGTTGGGGCTACAATTTTCGTGATGTTCATATCCTGTGGCGTAGGTGAATAATCATGGCCGGAGCGGAGCGAATCCAACATCTGGCCGATGCGGTCAGATATCACCGTGAATTATACTACAATCTTTCAGCACCTGAGATTAGTGATGCTGATTTCGATGAACTTTGGGATGAATTGGAGAAACTCGATCCTACTAGCGATGTATTACACGAAGTTGGCCCTGAACCCCTTCCCGGTACTGTAAAAGTTCAGCACATGTTTCCTATGCGTTCACTCGACAAAGGAATTTCAGATGACGACATTATACACTTTGTAACCCAATCTACCTTTGGAGGTAAAAGATACCTTGCTCAACCCAAATTAGACGGCTCGGCACTATCTTTGGAATATGTTGCAGGCAATCTTCACCGCGCAGCAACTAGAGGTAGTGGTGAGCGAGGAGAAGACGTAACTCTCAATGCCAAATTAGTTGCAAATGTGCCTCTAAGGCTCAATACTGCAATAGATTGCCATGTGCGTGGCGAAGTGGTAATGCCGTTAGCAACCTTTGAAGAAAAATACAGAGATATTTCACCAAACCCCCGCAACCTATGCTCTGGCGCATTACGCCAGAAACATGGAGACGGTAAAGCCGAAGCTTCCGACCTCGTATTCCAAGCATATGACGTAAAGTTTCCAAACAATGCACCAGATGCTACTAACGATAGTGAACTACTATCCTGGTTAGAATCAGCAGGAATTAAACCCGCACCATGGACGATTTTTGAATCTCAGAGCCCACAATTAGAAATGATAACCTTTACACAAGAATGGGGTGCTAAGAGGTCAAATTATGAGTTTGAAATCGATGGCATTGTATTCAAATTAGACGACCTTTCACAACGAGAAAATCTAGGGATGACCGCACATCATCCACGTTGGGCATTAGCGTGGAAATTCCCATCACAAGAAGCACAATCTGTGCTCTTAGATGTTGATTGGCAAACCGGAAGAACCGGAGTCGTAACCCCTGTTGCACGTATTGCGCCCCAAATGGTAGGTGGCGTTACCGTTGAGAATGTTACCTTACATAATGTAGGCGAAGTTGTAAGACTCGGAATTCGAATTGGCGATAAAGTAACCATCACCCGCAGAGGTGATGTAATCCCCAAAATAATTGAGAATCTAGGTCCTGCTTCAAGTACTGATTTAGAGGGGAGATTTCATGCTGACGGGACTGGTTTTATTGGAGAATTATCTTCGGTAGAAATCGATATTCCAGATAATTGTCCAGCCTGTGACCGTCAACTAAGCATGGAGGGGGCATTCCTTCGGTGTGTTGCACTTGAGTGCGATGCTAGAACCGCCCGAGCATTGACGTATTGGTGTCGAACTCTTGAGATGGACGGAATCGGTGAAAAATTAATTGAAGCCTTACTAGAAAAAGGCCTGATTGTAACCATCGCCGACCTTTACCGAATCAGCCATTCACAGATTTCAGAACTAGAAAGAATGGGCGATAAAAGCGCATACAATGTTCTTGATGAACTTTCTAAAACAAGAAAATTAAATCTTTCAAAATTCCTCCATGCATTAGGTATGGAAAGAATTGGACCCGAGGTTGCAACAACAATTTCACAACACTTTACCTCATTAAAAAAATTACTTCATTGGGTGGATGAAGGCGAAGACGAAGAACTGACAATCATTGATGGAATTGGCGATAAAGTTGCAACTATTTTCAGGGAAGGGATAGATCGGCGCCGATTATTAATCGACGAACTTTCGACGATTATCACAATTATCGATGAAAGTGAAGCATCTAGTGGAATATTTGACGGTAAGTCATTCTGCATCACGGGTTCACTTTCCCGTCCAAGAAAGGAGATTGCGTTAGCAATCAAAAATTCCGGAGGAAAAGTAGTAGGTAGTGTAAGTAGTAATCTCGATATTCTTGTTGCAGGAGAAAAAGCAGGCAGCAAATTAGCAAAAGCCGAATCCTTAGGGGTAATAGTTTGGAGTGAAGGCCAATTGTTTAATCAAATCGCAACGCCAGCAAATACCAAGAAGACGCTATTTGATTATGACCAGTAACCCGTGAACCTAAAAGGGCCGACACGCTGGAAATATTATGAGATTGAAAATAGTATCTGCAATCATAGTGGTTCTATTGCTAACATCCATTGCTCCCTTATCTATGGGCAAACAAAATGGTAAATTCTCAAGCGGCACAGGATGTAGTTGCCATTATGGCGGTATTGCCACCGTTGCCATGTCTGGCCAACCAGCATCTTACACCGCTGGCCAAAGTTACACACTCTCTATCTCAGTTAGCGGAGGAGTATCGGGTTCAAACGGTGGATTTAGCCTCGATGTCGACAAAGGAACACTGTCAACGGGCGGTATTGGAATAATGGCAGTTAAGGTAGATGCTGCAGGTACAAGTGCCACTCATACGACTTCGAGTTATCGAAGTTGGAGTGTCGATTGGACCGCACCTTCAACGGGATCTGGTCTTACATCATTCGATTTGGCCGGCCTTACAGCCAGTGGAGATGGAACAAACAATGGAGACGCATGGGGCACTGCGAGTTATCAAATATCCGAAGCAGGTGGCCCAAGTCCAAACAATCCCCCCTCGGTATCAAATATACAGTTGAGCCCTTCTAATACGGTAACCACCGATACATTATCGCTAACATATTCATATCAAGATTCAGATAATGATGCAGAAAGTGGTACTGAAATACGTTGGTACAAAGACGATGTTTTGGAAAATTCTCGTAACGACCAATTGACGGTTCCACCTTCTCTTACAAGTAAAGGAGAATCTTGGTATGCAACAGTGACCCCTAGTGATGGGGATGATGCAGGTACTATGGAAACGTCATCTAGTCTGAATGTTGTAAATTCAATTCCGGCAATTCAGACAGCTTCAATCACCCCGTCTTCACCAAATGAAAACGATGATTTGACAGTTGATTGGACTTCAATTGATGCCGATGGAGACGTACGTACAGTTAGTGGAATTGAATGGTATGTCGATGGTTCTAAAGTTTCAGCATTTGATAATGATGTAACAATCCCATCGGTTGCAATTAGAGATGGCGATGTTTGGCATTCCAAAGTCAAAGTAAATGATGGCGAGATAGACAGCGCCTGGTTTACGTCTCAGAATGTTACTATTGGCAGTGATAATACAGCGCCTGTAATGTCAAGTGTGACCTTGAATGGGCCTTACACAACGGTTGATGATTTAGTAGCCTCAGCGCTTGGAAATGACATTGACGGCGACACACTTACTTACGAATGGGAATGGCTTGGAACCTCAATTACGTCATCGACGCTTCCATCATCCCAAACTAGCAAAGGAGAATCATGGAAAGTTAGTTGCCGGGTAACCGATGGAACAGTTTTCTCGGAATGGATGGAAAGCAGTTCAGTAATTATTCAGAACACAGCACCAGTATTATCGAGCGTTACAATCGATCAAGATTCAGTATTCTTTGAGAGCGAAGCGACCTATTCTTTTGAAGCGACAGATGTTGATGGAGATGTTCTATCTCCAAATGAAGTATGGTCATTAGAGGGCGATATTCTAACTCTACAATTGTATGTTAACGATAATGATTTTAGTAATTCAGAAACACTTTCAGACACTGTTTTGATAGCAAACTCACCTCCAATAGTCACCTATAATGGAGGTCTAAGTTTTGATGCTTTACAGGACATTGAGCCCTCAGCAGATTTGATTACAGATGATGCCAATGGTGACGATGTAACTCTTTCATGGGCATGGAGCAGAAATGGCTTTTCTACAAATTATAATCAAGGTACGATTTCAGCATCTAGTCTTGGAGCAGGCGATAGTTGGATGGCCTTAATAACTCCAAACGACGGAATAGAAGACGGCCAAACCTTGGTACTGGAGTTCACTATTACCAACACTGCTCCTACTGCAGTTATCAGCGGCCCTGCGAGCCTTATTCAGGGCGCTACGGCGACATTCTCAGCTAGTAACTCTACAGATATTGATGGTGCAGTAGTCAATGCAATTTGGAGTATTGATGGCGCAGTAGTTCACAACGGGATGACATTGAACACTTTGATGGTTGACGAATTAAATCTCCAAGTGAAAGTAGTTGACGACATGGGCGCAACAGCCACTTCATCGATGACATATACGGGGGTTTTGCCACCTTATGCGACCAATACAGAAGCAAAGTCTGACGGAAGTGAAGTTGTTTTGACGTGGGAAGGTAATGCTGAGGAATGGGCGATTGTCCATAATGGTGAAGTCATAGATACTACAAAATCAACAAAATACCGACACGCCCCTACAATGGCCGGCGAGCACACATACAACATATTGCCAATCATCGATGGCCAACAAATCCAATGGGATGGAGCCACTTCTACAGACAATGTCGAATTGAGTTCGACCTCTGTTCCTGAAACTCCTGGACCGAGTGAAACTTTTGGAACGATATTCAGTATCGTGATGCTTCTTGCCGGTATTGCCGGAGTTACAGTTTCATTTATGCCCAGGAGGGATTGAATGCGCACCAAAGCAGCAACGATTCTTCTATTGATGATACTATCATCAACCATTTCCACAGCAAACCCTGGAGGGGAGGGGGATGCGGTTCAATCTAGAGATTGTGCTGGCTCATGCCATGCCTCTTCTTCGACAAACGGAGTCTCTTCAGCGACTCTAAGCATTGAATTTCCTGATGAAATCTATGCTGGGTTATTGA
>Ga0209709_10003229_pt1 | contig 13654 bp, 11 predicted proteins | sample ArcticOcean_MG_C_2_FD_187435 | JGI IMG/M metagenome (GOLD analysis project Ga0209709, IMG submission 187435) | Marine microbial communities from western Arctic Ocean - ArcticOcean_MG_CB4_136 (SPAdes) (version 2) | ecosystem: Environmental > Aquatic > Marine > Oceanic | place: Arctic Ocean... | reverse complement strand
TTTCTTCTTTAAAATTTCTAGCTAAGCCTAAAATTAAGCCCCATGTTAATTCAGAAGTACCAGCAAAATCAATGTCTGTTCCACATACTATAATTTTTCTTTTTTTAGCAGAGGCTAGATCTATGGCCTTATTTCTTGAGCCACTTGTGATGATATATTTAAGATCATTTAAATTGTCGATTAGATTTTTAGTGATAGGAGTGCGTTCTCTCATTATCAATAAAGCTTCAAAGTCTGCTAATTGTTCTATGGCGTCTGCTTCATCCTCAAATGGTTCACTAAATATTTTAAATTCATATTCTCCTGACAATTTTTTTAAATCAACAAACTCATGAGATACATTTTGATAATCATCTAAGATAGCAACTTTAAGCATTTTTAATTTTTTTATTTGATAAAAGAATTCCAGTTAAAATAAATATTGCGCCCAACATATGATAAAACATAAATTTTTCATTAAAAATAATCATTGCCATAATTGCGCTTAAAATAGGCATCATATGCAGAAAAACACCTGCTCTATTTGCTCCAATTAAAGAAACTCCTTTTATCCAAAAAATAAAAGATGCAAGACCTGGAAACAAAACTACATAAAACAAAATCATGTAAAAGGTTTGATTTAAAACAATTCTATAGCCCATTTGATATTCAATAAAATAAATTGGAATTAAGAAAATAAAGCCAAACGAAATTACTACCTCTAGTAATGTAAGTTGCGACAGTTCATGTTTTTTTTTCTTTAATAATGCAGAATAAGTGGCCCAAGAAAGCATTCCAAAAACCATGGTGATGTCACCTTTGTTAAAATCTAAATTTAATAATATGCCAAGGTTAGCTTTGGTTATAATTAAAACTACTCCTATAAAAGAACATGTAACTCCCAATATTTGAAAAGTATTAGTTTTTTCAATTTTTAAAATTGATGAAATAAAAATTATCATCACCGGTATTGTTGATATCATTAATACTCCACTGATCACTTGAGTAAAATTTAAAGAATAATAAACGATAGAATTGAATATTGTAACACTTGTTATTCCAAGGAATGTGTAATATTTATAATTTTTTAAAATATAATTTTTTTTTCTAAATATTTCTCGAATTGTAAATGGTGCTAAAATCAACCAAGCAAAAAACCATCTATAAAAATTCAAGGAAAAGGGTGGAATTTGGTATTGGCTAGCAAATTTTCCCACCAGAAAATTTCCAGACCAAAATAAAGCTGCTAAGAATAAAAAAATATATGCAACATTGTTTTTATTTTTCACTTAGTTAAACCTAAGAGAACTATAAGATTTTAAATTTAAATTTGTATTTTCTTCAGCAATCATTCCTGAAATTATTTTTCCTGAAATTGGACCCAATGTCCAGCCTAAATGATGATGACCAAAACAATAAAAAACATTTTTATGATTTTTAGAAGGTCCTATTACAGGTAAATAGTCTGGTAGTGTTGGTCTAAAACCCAACCATTCATCTTCATGCTCTGGTAAATCACCCATCATATATTTTGCATTATCAATTAAATTTTTAATTCTTGATTTTGACAATGGATTGTTCAATCCACCAAACTCAACTGTGCCCACTACTCTAAGACCTTGTTCCATTGGTGTAATCCCAAATCCTCTGTTTTGAAATATTACCGGTCTACTTAAAAGATGATCACAATTTTTAAAATGTACATGATAACCTCTTTCAGTATCCAGAGGTATTTTTTCACCTAAATTATCAGTTAATTTTTTAGAAAATGAACCACAAGCAATAACAACCTTGTCAAAAAGGAAACTTTGAGTTTCAGTTTTTATAACTGGTTTTTCCTCATCAAAATTTATATCTTTAATATTCATCTTTAAAAATTTTCCATCTTTTTTTAAAAAAAGTTCAAATAATTTTAAAAGTATCTTTTTAGGGTTTCTAGTATGTCTCCCATATTGATAATAAACACCTCCATGATAAATAGGTTTTATATTGGGCTCTAAATCATGAATTTCCTTTGCTGTTACTGTTTGTTGATCAACACCAAGTTCATTTCTAACTTTAATTTCAAGTTCCCTACTTTTTAAGTTTTTATCATTCCAAATATATAAAATGCCTTTTTTTTCAACTAACCCCCCAAGATCAATCTCATCAAACAACTCATCATAAGCAGGTAGTGCCAAGTCTAAAATTTGATGCATATTTTTTGCAGTATGCATCATTTTTTTGGTAGTGCAGTTTCTTATAAATTGTAAGAACCAAGGAATCATCTTTGGTACATAGTTCCACTTAAGAGCAAGTGGTCCAGTTGAACTTAAAAGCATCGCTGGAATATCTGTTAAAACATCAGGTCTATTTATTGGAACTGACGCATAAGGAGAGAAATGACCAGCATTACCATATGATGCTGCGTGGCTACCTGGTTCATCTCTATCAAAAATCGTTACTTCAAAACCTTTTTTTTGAAGAAATAATCCATTAGAAATTCCTTGAATACCACTACCTACTATTCCTATTTTTAATTTTTTTCCCATTGTGCTTTATATAATTTTTACTTACATTTTTTCTAGCGACAAATTCGACAAAATTAACCTTAAAAAATTTAGGGAATTAAATCTTTATGATTGATTTTAGCACTCATAACAATTGCAAAGCCTATCATTATAGACAGCATTGAAGATCCTCCGTAGGACATGATAGGCAATGGCGACCCCACTATAGGTAATAATCCTAAAACCATTGCCATATTTACTGTTACACAAAAAAATATTGATGAACCAAAACCAAAACAAAAAAATTTTGCAAAAAAACTCTTTGAGATAGAGCCAATTTTTAAAACTCTATAAATGATAACTATATAAATTAACAAAAGAGTTAGCGAACCAATAAAACCATGTTCTTCACTAAATAAGGTAAAAATAAAATCAGTATGTTTTTCTGGTAAAAATTCTAAATAACTTTGCGTTCCTTTTAAAAAACCTTTTCCAGTGATGCCTCCTGAACCTACTGCTATTTTAGATTGAATTATTTGATATCCGGCTCCTAATGGATCTCTACCAGGGTCAAGAAAGGTCAAAATTCTTAATTTTTGATATGGTTGTAAATAAGAAATTGCAAAAGGCAGTGAAATTAAAAAACCTAAAAAAGAGTATATAAAATATCTAATATTTACTCCAGCAAGCCATATAACAACTAGACCACTTAATCCGATTAATATTGATGTTCCCAAGTCTGGTTGACTAAGTACAAGCATAATTGGTAAAATCAAAATTATTAAAACAGATAATACACTTTGAGGAGTGTTCACATCATTTAATCCAGTACGGTGGTAATATTTTGCAAGGCACGCGATGATTGATATCTTCATTAATTCTGAAGGTTGTAAATTAATAAAGTATAAGTTTATCCATCTTTGTGAGCCTGATGCTTTAATTCCATATACAGCAGCCCAAAGTAAAAAAAGTAAAATTACTATATAAAATACATAAGAAAAATAATGCCAAATCTTTATATTAACAAAAGATAATATAATCATCATTGGGAAAAAAACTAAAAATTTAAAAATATGACTTTTAGTGTAGAATAATATTTCCCCACCATCAGTTGAATACATTGAAAAAGCACTTATTAATCCAAGCAATAATATACAAAACATCAAAATAAAATCAAAATTTTTGATTTTTTGAAAAAATGATAATTTTGTATTAAATGAATTATATTGCATTCTTACCTTTTAATGATTTTTTATTTCTAACTTTCTCTCTAACTTCATGTCTGTCTATAATCATTTTAAAAAGTTTTTTTGCCATCGGTGCTGCTGTCGAACTACCTGATCCACCATGCTCTATAACCACACTAAGAGCATACCTTGGGTTTTTATAAGGTCCGAACGCTATGTACAAAGCGTGATCTCTTTCTTTATAAGGAATATCTTTTGTTTTTAATTCTAATGCTCTTTGTTTTTCGGTTATCCGCATAACCTGTGAGGTTCCTGTTTTACCAGCAAACTGATATTTTAGATTTTTTATCCTTGATGAATAAGATGTTCCTCTAACTTCATTTGTTGAAGCAAACATAGCTTCCCTTATAATTTTTATATTTTCAAAGTTTTCATATAAAACATTGTGTCTTGAATCTTTTAAAAATGAAAATAGTCCCACACTTGATTCACTCAATCCTTTACTTATTTCTCTATTAACTTTATAATTTTTTTTGATTAAAGCTTTGGCCTCTTCGTATGTTTCGTCATTTTCATTAACTATTATTTTGGGGTAAATTTTATGCCCCCCATTTGCTATTTGCGCAGTCATTAAACATAGTTGTAATGGTGTGGTTTGCATATAGCCCTGTCCAATTCCAGTGATTAAAGTTTCTCCTATGACCCAACCTTTACCTAACGTATTTTTTTTCCACAAAGTATCTGGAATTAATCCTTTTTTTTCATTACTAAATGTTTCTTGTAAGACTTTTTCACCAAGGCCAAATTTTGTTGCTGTTTGTTTCAATCTATCAACACCAAGTTTTCTGGCAATTTCATAAAAATATGTATCACATGATTGTTTCATTGCATTTCTTAAGTCTACAATTCCGTGACCTTTTTTTTTCCAACAGTGATATGTTTGGCCATACATTTCTATTTTTCCTGTGCAATTCACCTTAAAATCCTTATTAACAATTTTATTTTCTAGCGCAGAGAGAGCCACTATAGGTTTGATTGTAGAGCCTGGTGAATATAGACCTGATAAAGTTTTATTAACCAATGGTTTTAAAGGGTTGTTTCTTATTAGTTGCCAATCATCATGACTAATACCAAAAACAAACAAATTTGGGTCAAATGAAGGAGAAGATTGCATTGCTATTATTTCCCCAGTATAAATATCCATCACACTGATTGATCCTGCAGTGCCTTCTAAAAGTTTATTAGATAGCTTTTGAACTTCCGTATCAATAGTGAGTTTAATTTTTGTTCCACTTACGCCTTCTTTATGATCAATTTGTTTGATTCTTTTACCGTAAGCATTAACCTCATATCTTTCAACCCCATTTACACCAATCAACTGTTCTTCGAATGATTTTTCAAGTCCAGTTTTTCCAACTTTAAGACCTGGTACGTGATTATTCTTTATAATTTCATTGTTTTGGATATCACTTTCACTAGCTTCACTTACATACCCAAGAATATGTGTGTAATTATCATCAAAAGGATAATTACGGGAAACAGATAAAATTGGTTTAGCCCCAGTCAAATCATGTAAAAAATAATTAATTTTTACAAATTGTTCCCAGGTTAGATTTTCAGAAATAACAAGAGTTTCCCAAGGTTTCTGTTTTTTTTTCTTTTTTATTATTCTTTTTATCTCAAGATCACTAAGGACTAAAATCTCTTTTAATCTTAGCATTAAATATCTAAAATTTACTACTTCTTCAGGTACGACATGAAGCTGATATACTTTAAAATTTCCAGCTATAATGTTGTCAAAATAATCAACAAATTCACCTCTAATTGGAGGTAATCGCCACTCTCGTAATCTATTTTTATCAGAAAGTGTTAAATATTTTTTATTATCAGATATTTGCAATGAAAATAGTCTTGCTATAATTCCTACAAATACAATAACTTTGGCTGTACCAATGATAAACATTCTTCTATTAATAGTGTGAAGTTTTCTAGCACCAAAATTTCCACCAAACATTAATTAAATTTACCTGAAGTGAAATTGTCATAGATTTTAAATAAATATGAAAAGATTAAGTATAACAAAAAAGTAAATGTAGTATTTATTGTTTGATCAAAATAATTAATTTCATAACTAAAAAATAAAATCAAATAGGTAAATGTAATCAAATTTAGAACTAGTATTGTTAAAAGAAAAAATATCCAATCCTTAATTAGACTTGGTCTTAAAGTTATATTTCTAAGATATGCAGCTGATGCACATAACAACAAATAACATAAGCTGCTTATTCCCATTGGTATTCCATTTACAACATCATTAAATAATCCAGCTATAAAAATAAAAACATAGCCTATGCCCCCATCTCTTTTTAAGCTGTAATAAAATATTAAAATATAAACAAAATTGAATGAAAAATATTTAAATTCCAAATTGTTAAAATCAATATCATTTAGTATGGAAGTATAAAGCAAGAATAAAGGAGTGTAATTGTATAGAATAGATTTTATTTTTTTATTTGTATTTATCATCTAGTTGCTTTTAATAGGCCCTTTGCTTAATACACAGGCTCTGTACTCATCTGTACCAATTTTGTAAAGTTTAGATCTAAACATAGTTTTTCTACATTTGTGTCCATGTAATAAGTTTAATGTTAAAAACTCTAAATTTTTACTTTCAATTTTATTGTCTCGAATTTTTTTATTTTTTTCTGCTAGTTTTTTTTTAATATTTACAAGATCTTCTTTTAATTTAGTATTTTCTTTTTCAATCTCAATTCTTACTTTGTTATTAATAATTTTTTGCTGTTGAAGTAACCTAATATCTTCTACTTGATTGTTTATTTGTGAAATTTTTTCTTTACCTTCTTTGAAGGTATCTTTGTTGTTTTGATCTAATTGTATTTTTTCTTTTGTGTGAGATAAAATTTTTACATATTTTAATTGAGAAAAATTTTTGTAAAAGTTCACTACTATCTTATTATTTTCTAAAATATCTAATGAATTTATTTTGCCAATTGGAATTCCACTTTTAAATACTCCACCTGATCCAGATGTTACTACAGTTAATTCTTCATTATCTTTGTTAATTAATCTTTCATTCTTTATGTATTGTAACTGCCCTTTTTGTTTATCAAATCCACTCATGATGCCCTGTATATTAAGTGGTTGAATTGTAATTGGAACTTTAGAGTTTATATCAGATATCAACAATACACGTGATGTAATAAAGTTTACTTCAACTACCTGTCCAACTAAATAAATATCATCGTAAATAGTCATACCTACTTTAACACCATTTTTACTACCTTTATTTATGACTATAGACCTTAAAAACTTGCTTTCCTTGTCAATTAATACTTTTGCATAGGCTTGACTATCCTCTATAAAATAATCATCAATCAACTTTTTTAATTCTATATTTTCATACATTATAATTTTTTTTGATAAATCTTTATTTTTTAACTCTTGTAGTTTACTTTTTACTATCTGATAGTCGTCATAATAAATAAAATGATTAGATATTTTATTAAACGACTTTTTTATAGTATTTTCAGGAAGTGTTACAATGAAAGAGGAGAAGTAGATTATTTCTTTAATTACAGTTTTGTTAAGATTTATAACCTTAAAATTATAATTTCCCAAAACTAAAAAAATTATTGAAAATAGTATTAAACTTAATAGTGAAAATCTTTGCTTATTACCTTTTCTTAAAAATGCAGATCTTATTGCAATTACAAAATCATCTCTGCTTGTTTCCATTATTTTTAATATTCAGATAACATGGTGGAGAAAATTTCTTCATTCTCTAAAGCCTTTCCTGTCCCTATAGCTACACAAGCTAACGGGTCATCTGCTATATGCACTGGTAACCCCGTTTCTTTTGAAAATCTTTTATCAATGTTTTTTAATAAAGCTCCACCACCTGTAAGTGTTAATCCCATATCAACTAAATCTGCAGATAATTCTGGAGGAGTATTTTCTAAAGCATCTTTTATTCCATTAACCATTTCTTTTAAAATACCATTTAAAGCTTCGGCTGTATCTTCTTCAGTAATATTTACTTCTTTTGGAGTTCCCGATCTTAAGTCTCTTCCTTTTACAGCGTATGTGTTGTTATTTGATGGTATAGCAGTGCCTATCTCTTTCTTAATTTTTTCAGCTGTACTATCACCGATTAGTAGATTGTATTCTTTTCTCATATAATTAATTAATGAGGTATCCATTGCATCTCCTGCAACTCTTAGTGACTTGGAGTAAACAAGACCACCTAATGACATAACAGCAATTTCTGTAGTACCTCCTCCAATATCAACTACCATCGATCCCGTTGCTTCAGATATGGGTAGACCCGCTCCAATTGCAGCAGCGATAGGCTCTTCAATTAGTTGAACGCGCCTCGCACCGGCAGCGATTGCACTATCTTGAATTGCTTTTCTCTCAACTGGCGTCGATCCAGTTGGTACACAAATTAATATTCTAGGGTTTGCAAAAGTTTTATTTTTATGAACTTTTTTAATAAAATGCTTAATCATTTCTTCGGTCACAATAAAATCAGCAATTACACCGTCTCGCAGTGGTCTAATAGCGCTAATATTACCAGGAGTTCTTCCAAGCATTGTTTTTGCTTCATCGCCAACAGCTAAAACAGTTTTTTTTCCTGCATGATCAACTATTGCAACAACCGATGGTTCATTTAAAACTACACCTTCTCCTTTTAAAACTACAAGTGTGTTAGCCGTACCAAGATCAATTGCCATATCTTGACTCCAAACATTAGTTAAGTCTTTAAACCAGTTATTAAACATTATATTCCTTTCACTTTCTGAGTTTTGAGCTCTATTGAAGTTATTTTTTTTCTTTTAGTAATCATTTTATTCAAAGCACTTAAATAAGCATTGGCTGATGCCACTAATGTGTCAGTATCAGCTGCCTGCCCAACTGTAGTTTTGCCCTCTTCTTCAATTCTAACACTAACAGTTGCTTGAGCATCCGTTCCCTCTGTTACAGCATGGACTTGGTACAACTGAAGCTTAACATCATGTGGATATAAAACTTTGATGCATTTAAAGATTGCATCTACTGGTCCATCACCTGTTTCTACAGTTTCTTTAACTTCACCATAAACATCTAAGGTCATCTCTGCTCTTTGAGGTTCACCTGTGCCTGCAAAAACTTTCAATGATTTTAAGTTAATCACATTTTTATCTAAAACCATACTGTCATCAACTAAAGCTATAATATCATCATCATAAACATGTTTTTTTTTATCAGCTAAAATTTTAAATTTACCAAAAGCAGTTTGAATGACATCATCAGTAACTTTTCCATATCCTAGATCTTTTAATTTTTCTTTAAACGCATGTCTTCCCGAATGCTTACCCATAATTAAAGAAGTTTTTTTAACACCCACACTTTCTGGTGTCATAATTTCATATGTTTCTCTATGTTTAAGCATACCATCTTGGTGTATCCCCGCTTCATGTGCAAACGCATTTTTCCCAACAACTGCTTTGTTAAATTGTACTGGAAAAGTTGCGTTAGAAACAATTTTTGATGCTTTACTTAATAATTCAGTCTTAATTCCCGTTGAATATGGCATTAAATCATTTCTAGTTCTTATGGCCATTACAATTTCCTCAAGTGCAGCATTACCGGCACGCTCACCTATTCCATTAATTGTACATTCAACCTGTCTTGCTCCTGCAGATACACCTGCTAAAGAATTTGCAACAGCTAAGCCTAGATCATTATGACAGTGGACAGATAAAATTGCTTTGTCAATATTTTTAACTTTATTTTTTAATGTTGTAATAATTTTTGTATATTCAGATGGCATCGTATAACCAACAGTGTCTGGAATGTTAATTGTTTTTGCACCACAACTAATTGCAAGCTCAACTATTTTACACATAAAATCTAAGTCTGTTCTAGTGCCATCCTCACAAGACCATTCAACATCATCTGTAAGATTTCTAGCGTAAGTAACACTCTCTTTAATTGCATCCAAAACTTGTTCAGGTGATTTATTTAGCTTGTGCTTCATGTGTAAAGGACTTGTCGAAATAAAAGTATGAATTCTAAATCTTGGGGCAGCTTTTAGAGCTTCATGACACGCATCTATATCTTTTTTGCTAGACCTTGCCAATCCACATGGAATTGCATTTTTTAAAATTTTACTTATTGCTGTTACAGCTTCAAAATCTCCAGGCGATGCAATAGGAAATCCAGCTTCGATTATATCAATACCCATTTCATCAAAAATTCTTGATATCTGAACTTTCTCTTCTAAGCTCATCGATGCTCCAGGTGATTGCTCACCATCTCTCATTGTAGTATCAAATATAAAAACTTTGTTTTTGTCACTCATAACCAATTATTTAAGAAATATAATACAATCTATAATAGAGATTGCAAAATAATTGTTAAATCTTTGTTAAAATTTTGCTCGTTTTGGGTCTTTAAGAAAATATTAACTCTTGTCGCTGTCTATTAATTTTTTCTTACCAATCCAAGGCATCATTGCTCTAAGTTCAGCACCCACCTTCTCAATTGGATGATCAGCGAGGTCTTTTCTCATCTTTAGGAAATTTTTTTGTCCACCTTCACACTCTTTCATCCAATCTTTAGTGAATTTTCCAGATTGAATATCAGCTAGAACTTCTTTCATTCTTTTTTTGCTTTCACTGTCTACAACTTTTTTTCCAGACACGTACTCACCATATTCTGCTGTATTCGAGATAGAATAATTCATATTGGCAATTCCACCTTCATAAATTAAATCAACAATTAACTTTACTTCATGTAAACATTCGAAGTAAGCCATTTCAGGTTCGTATCCAGCTTCAGTTAAGGTTTCAAAGCCATTTTTAATTAGTTCAACTAGTCCACCACAGAGAACTGATTGTTCTCCAAATAAATCTGTTTCACATTCGTCTTTAAAGGTTGTTTCAATAATACCAGATTTTCCACCACCAATTGCTGATGCATATGATAACGCAAGGTCTCTTGCTTTTCCTGTTCCGTCTTGGTGAACAGCAAATAAACATGGTACTCCACCACCTCTTTCAAATTCACTTCTAACTAAATGTCCAGGTCCTTTTGGTGCAACCATAAATACATCTAAATCCTTTCTTGCTTCAATAAGTTTGTAATGAATATTTAGTCCATGAGCAAATGCTATGCTTGTTCCTGCTTTAATTCTTTGCTCAATATGATTTTTATAAATTGTTGCTTGTAATTCGTCTGGAGTAAGTATCATTGCAACTTCTGCCCACTCTGCAGCATCAGATAAGCTCATTACTTTTAATCCTTTTGATTCTGCTTTTTCTTTACTTGCCGAACCATCTCTAAGAGCAACAACAACTTCTTTGGCACCACTATCTTTTAAATTTAATGCATGTGCATGCCCTTGGCTTCCGTAGCCAAAAATTGCTATTTTTTTACTCTTAATTAAATTTACATCTGCATCTTTTTCATAAAACATTTTCATTTTTTATCCCCTTTTTATAATTAATTAAAAATTTCTGCTCCTCTAGTCATTGCAACAGCTCCTGTTCTTGAGACGCTAACAAGACCCAATGGTTTTAAATTTTTTGTCACTTTATCTATCTCTCTTTTTAATGCTATTATTTGAATTACAAAAGATTTATTTGTTTGATCTAATATAACTGGATTGTATTTTTTACAAGCATTTAAAGCTTTCTTAATTTTACTAGAATTTGCAACAATTTTCAATAAAGCCATCTCTTTAAATATGACATTTTTATCATCTCTTTTAAAATTTCCAACTTTATGAACTGGAACTAACTTTTTTAATTGTAATACAATTTGTTCAATAACCTGAGGTGTCCCAATGGTTACGATTGTAATTCTAGAAAGATTTTTTTTTTGATCAACTTCAGCAACGGCTAAAGATTCAATATTATAACCTCTACCAGAAAATAATCCTACGACTCTTGATAGAACAGATGCTTCATTATCTACCCAAACAACAATTATATGAGTATCTAATTTTCCAAGTTTAGTTGGGGTGCTGTATGCTGATTTAGAAATTACCATTTTAAACTAACGCTTTTCCCTTGCCTGTGATTTTATTTTCTTCTTGGTCTTTAGGACCTAATAACATTTGATTGTGAGGTTTTCCTGATGGTATCATTGGAAAACAATTTTCGTCTTGATCAACATGGCAGTCAAAAATTACAGGTCCATCTGTATTAATCATTTCTTCAATTTTTTCATCTAGCTCATTTGGATCTTCTGCTCTAATTCCAACACATCCATAAGCTTCAGCTAATTTAACAAAGTCTGGTAAAGCTTTTGAATAACTCTCAGAATAATTTTTTTCATGAAGAAGTTCCTGCCACTGCCTAACCATTCCCATGTATTGATTATTTAAAATAAATATCTTTACTGGTAAATTATATTGAACTGCTGTTGACATCTCTTGTATGTTCATTAAAATTGATGCTTCACCTGCGATATCAACTACTAATTTTTCTGGGTGAGCAACTTGAACACCTACTGCAGCAGGCAATCCATACCCCATAGTTCCAAGTCCACCTGACGTCATCCATCTATTAGGTTTATTAAATTTGTAATGTTGTGCCGCCCACATTTGATGCTGACCAACCTCTGTTGTTATATAGGTTTCTCTATTTTTTGTTAATTCATAAAGTCTTTGTACGGCATGTTGTGGTTTTATAATTTTATCACTATTAACAAAGTTCAAAGACTGTTTTGTTCTCCATTTTTGAATTTGTTGCCACCACTTTGAAATTGTTTGTTTATTAGATTTTTCTAAATTTAAATTTTTCTTTTTTAAAGTTTTTGTTATTGATCTAATTACATCACTAACATCGCCTACAATAGATAAATCAACTTTTACAATTTTGTTTATTGATGACGGATCAATATCTATATGAATCTTTTTTGATTTAGGGGAAAATTCATCAATCTTGCCAGTTATACGGTCATCAAATCTTGCGCCTATGTTAATTAATAAATCACAGTCGTGCATTGCATTGTTGGCTTCATAAGTTCCATGCATTCCAAGCATTCCTAAGAATTGACTATCATCTCCCGGATAAGCCCCTAGACCTTGAAGGGTTGATGTAATTGGAAACCCAGTTATAGAAACAAGTTCTCTCAATAATTCACTCGCTTTTGGTCCTGAATTAATTACTCCACCCCCAGTATAAAAAACTGGTCTTGAAGCTTTTTTCATTAAATCAACTAACTGATCAATATCATTTTGCTTAAATGCATTAAGAGATTTTTTTTTTAATTTTTTTGCTTTTAGGGGTTTTGAATATTTTGCTTTTGCAAACTGAATATCTTTTGGAATATCAACTAATACTGGTCCTGGTCTTCCAGATGTTGCAACTTCAAACGCTTCGTGCATAATTCGTGATAGATCATTAATATCTTTAACCAACCAATTATGTTTTGTACATGGTCTTGTAATTCCTGTTGTGTCACATTCTTGAAAGGCGTCAGTTCCTATTAAATGTGTTGGTACTTGTCCAGAAATACAAACTAAAGGAACTGAGTCCATGTAGGCATCCGTTAATGCAGTTACAACATTGGTAGCACCTGGTCCGGAGGTAACTAATACAACGCCAGGTTTTCCAGTTGATCTTGCATAACCTTCTGCAGCATGTCCTGCGCCCTGTTCATGCCTGACTAAAATATGTTTTATAGATGGGTGGTTTTTTAATTCGTCGTAGATTGGAAGTACAGCACCTCCAGGGTAACCAAAAATATGTTCAACTTTTTGATCTTCCAAACACTTAAATACAATCTCTGCTCCTGAATATAAATTACCCATCTGGGCAATCTATTCGACTTTATGTTAATTGGTCAAGTTTAAGAGATGATTTATTTAATTTTTTTACATAGTTAGCAATTTTGATTGGATTAATTTTTTTCCAAGAAGTCATCCTGCTTCTCGCCCATGTGGCTTGTCTTTTGGCGTATTGTCTTGTTTTAATTGAAATTAATTCT
>Ga0209709_10003228_pt1 | contig 13657 bp, 9 predicted proteins | sample ArcticOcean_MG_C_2_FD_187435 | JGI IMG/M metagenome (GOLD analysis project Ga0209709, IMG submission 187435) | Marine microbial communities from western Arctic Ocean - ArcticOcean_MG_CB4_136 (SPAdes) (version 2) | ecosystem: Environmental > Aquatic > Marine > Oceanic | place: Arctic Ocean... | reverse complement strand
CTGGCTGGAGGACGTCGGCCACGTATCGCACGCCCGTTCCACCGCGCCGCAGTCCAGGACCTGCGTTGTCGCAACGTTGCTCATGTTGCAGATAGCGCACGTCGAACATTTGCTCGTGAAACTCAAGGTTGGGTATGTCGAGCCCGCCGAGACTGATGAGATGGCCCATCTGAGCGAATCCATCGCGCTCAGCGGTAGCGCCTGGGGTTCCCATGGCATGCCAGTGATACATGACCCAGGTTGTCCCGTCGTCACGTTTACCAGCGACGTGACCATGCATGGTCTTTGACCATGCGGCGCATGCACGCGATGGATCGGCTTCGGCAAGTGCCTGCCAGACGGCGATCACGATCTCATGAGCGACATAGACGGTGTTCATCGTCATAGGCGCTGGTGGTAGCGCATTCACGATGGAACCCTCGGGGGCGATGATAGTCACGCCCCGATAGGTACCTTCATTTCGAGGGATCGACGTGTCGAAGAAGCTTGAGATCGCCAGATACACAGACGAATAGGTGTTTGCGATCGAGCTGTTCTTGAACCCTTCAATTTGCGGGTCGGTGCCAGTGAAATCGACCGTCACAGAGTCGCCCGTGACGGTGAGTGTCACTCGCACGGCGATGTCGGTCTCGACGAAGCAGTCGTTGTCTGAATGGTCCTCGCCATAGAAGACGCCATCGGGCAACTCGCCAACGGCCAGGCGCATCCGTCGGTCAGCGTGATCGAGCACGCCGTCGAGGTAACGAAGGTATTCGTTCTGGCCCAGCTCGGTGATTAATGCCTGTACCCGCTCGCCACCAATACGAGTGGATCCAATCATGGCCAGCAGATCCCCATCGAGCAACTCAGGGGTGCGGCAGTTGATGAGCAACAGCTCCCACAGGTCGTCTCGTACCTGACCTTGCTCGATCAGCTTGAGAACAGGAAGCCGGATGCCCTCGTGCCATATCTCGGTGGCCTGGGGATTATACGTGCCGGCTAGGCCGCCACCGATGTCATTTTGGTGGGCCCTGTTGCAACAGAAACCCATGAGGGCGTCGTCAACAAATATTGGACGAGCGATAACCCAGTCGGGTAGATGATTGCCGCCTGCGACATAGGGATCAGACAACAAGAACACATCGCCGGGATTAATGCGACCGGCGAACCGTCCAAGCAAAGCGCGCACAGCGAACCCGCCGCCACCGGTGTGGATGGGGATGCCGTCAGCATTGGCGACAAGCGTTCCGTCGGGCGTACTGATGAAGCAGCTGAAGTCGTGACTCTGGCTGAAGATCGTGCTGCGGGCGGTTCGGGTCATGACCCAGCCCATATGTCGGGTGATCTGGTCCAGGCGGTTCTGCATGAGAGCCAAGATCACAGGATCGAGACCCTCACTAGAGCGAGCTGCGTCGACGCCGGGTGCTGCGATTATGGAACGATCGCTCGGAGCGAGGCTGATCATGAAGTTGCCGGTGGGATCGACGACCAGTTCATCGCCGGGTCGAACGACCACGGTCGTAGTGAGTTCCTCGATCAGAGCCGGGCCTGTGATCCGCTCGCCAGGGTGAAGTTGGGCGCCATCGAAGACGGCTGCGTCGACCCAGCCATCATTCGGGAACCAGACGGCACGCTGCTCGCTTGGGGCGAGATCCTCATTGGTCACTTCAGTGATGGTGCGAGGCCGGGCTTGGACTGCTGGCGAGGCGCTTGCGATCAGGCGGAGCGACGCCACCATGACGGTGCCGTCGTTCTGGACATGTCCATACAAGCGCTCGTACTCGACTTCGAACGCGGCGCGGACGGTCGCTGGGTCAAACGCACCGGCACTGAGCCGCACTCGGATGCTCCACATCTGCCCAGGGTGATGGAGTTCGAGTTCGTGTCGTAGATGAACAGCGTCTTCGGCGAAGCCCTCGGTTTGCATCGTGTCCAGGGCCCGCGATTCAAGATCAGCGAAGCCTGCCAACACAACCTCGTTGGGCAGGTCGTCAAGCGAGCCAACCAGTACCTTGGTGAAGTCCTGACGAATGTCGGCGTGCAACATGCCGATGGCACACAATGCGCCAGCGTCGCGGGGAACGTACACCTGGTGACATCCCAAGCCGGCGCCGATCGCTGCGCCGTGCATGGGACCCGCCCCGCCAGCCGCGACCAGGCTGAAACGGCGAGGGGAGTGGCCTCGCTCGATCGAGATATGTTCCACTGCGCTCAGCAAATGTTGCTCGGTCAACTCGATGATTCCGGCGGCAGCGTCTGGCACCGACATGCCGAGTGGTTCTGCCACATGGGTGCGAATCGCGTCGGTTGCTGCCTGGAGGTTGAGGTCGAGCGTGCCGCCTGGGGACTTGCCCGGACGGAGGCGTCCAAGTACCAGATGCGCGTCGGTGACGGTAGGGAGCGCTCCCCCGTGGCCATAACAGGCGGGTCCAGGATCAGCACCGGCTCCTTCGGGCCCGACGAACAACATCCCAGCATCGTCTACACCGGCAATTGTGCCGCCGCCAGCGCCGATCGTATGGATATCGATTGCAGGCGTGGATACGTGGTAGCCGGCAACGTCGATGTCGTCCTTGGTGTCGACCTCGCGGCCGGCCATAAGCAGGACATCACACGAGGTGCCTCCAATCTCCATCGAAATGAGGTTGCCCTCGTCGCCGTCGGCCACACCTAAATCGTCAACGAGATGGCTGTACAGGGTGAGGGCTCGACTGCGGCGGCGGGGCCGCTGAGCAGGAGATTGACCGGTCGCGATGCCAACTGGTCGACCGAGGCGGCGCCGCCGTTCGACTGCACGAGCAGCAATGAGCGGACGAGCCCTCGCTCGATCAGTTCAGTCTCAAGCCGGTGGAGGTAGCCGACGACGAGCGGCATGAGCGTGGCGTTAACGACCGCTGTCGATGTGCGTTCATATTCGCCCATGAGAGGCGACACATCTGCTGATGTGCTGATCCAGTTCCCTTCCCAAGCTTGGCTGAGCGCGTCAGCAGCAGCATGTTCGTGCGCAGGGTTTGCGTAGCTGTTCATGAATGCAACGGCGATTGACTCGACGCCCTCGTCGCGAAACGTTGCCAAGAGATCGTCGATGTGACCGAGGTCGAGTGGTTGGTGTTCGCTGCCGTCGGCATCGATACGGCCAGCCATAGGCAGTCGCAGATAGCGAGGAACCAGCACCGGGGCATAGGGCTCGCGATGGTTCCACTGATCAGGGCGCAGCCCGCGACGGATTTCGATGACGTCGCGAAATCCCTCGGTGGTCACGAGGCCGACGGTGGCTCCCTTGCCTTCGAGCATGGTGTTCGTCGCGATGGTTGAACCATGAACGAACAGACCGCATTGCGCGAGCACTTCACGAGTAGGCAAACCAAGGTCCGCAGCGACTCGCTCGACGGCGGCCAACACACCATGGCTGGGGTCCGATGGAACCGAGGGGACCTTGGCGACCCAGCTAGAGGCATCAGCGTCAACGAGGACGAGGTCGGTAAAAGTGCCACCGACGTCGACGCCGATTCTCCATGGTGCAACAGGTCTTGCCATCTTGGGTTCCTCCTACGAGGGTCTGTGATACTTCGAGGATGGCATATGAAACACCATCCCGTTCAGCCGAGTTGTTTGGCCGGGCGAAGCGCTCGATCCCTGGGGGCGCATCCCGTTCGACGGTGTTGACGGCACCACACCCGATTTACATTGCTGAAGGACAGGGCGCATGGGTGGTCGATATCGATGGCAATCGCTATCTGGACGCGAATAATAATTTCACGTCGATCATCTTGGGTCATGCCGATCCAGTGATCGATGAAGCAGTGCGAGTACAGCTGGGTCGTGGCACGGCGTTCTCGCTAGCGACCAGCGTTGAGATTGAGCTTGCAGAATTACTTTGTTCCCGACTGAGCACGGTGGACCAGATCCGGTTTTGTAATTCAGGAACTGAAGCGGTGATGGGAGCCATCAAGGCAGCCCGGGCGTTTACCGGCCGACCATTGATCGTCAAGGTCGAAGGCAGCTACCACGGAACCTATGACCATGCCGAGGCCAGCTTGGATCCTGATCCGGGCGTGTGGGGACAAGCAGCGCGACCAGTGACGGTGCCCTATGCAGCGGGGACACCGGCGTCAATCTCTGACGAGGTTGCAGTGATCCCGTTCAACGATGCGGAAGCTGCGCGAGCGGTGATCGCCGCAGCGGGCGATCGTTGCGCTGGCGTGTTGTTTGACCCGATGCCGAGCCGCGTGGGAATGCCAGCGATCGAACGCGAGTTTATCGATGCGATCCAGCAGACGGCGCGAGAGGTCGGAGCGCTCGTGATCCTCGATGAGGTCATCTCGTTTCGTTTGGCCCCTGGGGGAGGGCAGGCACTCTTTGGCATCGAGCCTGATCTGACTGCCCTCGCCAAGATCATCGGCGGTGGGTTTCCTGTGGGCGCGGTAGCCGGACGAGCCGAGGTCATGTCGGTGTTCGCTGCGCACGGTGGGGAACGGGCGATGGTTCCCTCGGGGGGAACGTTCACCGCGAACCCGGTCACGATGACAGCAGGTCTTGCTTGTATGCAACAGCTCGACGATGCGGCGTTTACCCATCTCGACATGATCGGCGAACATTGTCGTTCCTCTCTGCGGCAAGCCTTCGCCGAGACTCAACTCGGTTGGCAGGTCACCGGCGCCGGCTCCCTGTTCCGTATCCATCCGAATCAACGGACGATTCGGTCATATCGTGACACTCGACATTCGAGTGATGAGGCCGCCACGATGGCCGAATTGCAGCGGCAACTGCTTCGGAGCGAGGTGTACCTGAGCACGTATGGCATGGGCTGCTGGAACGTCGCTACAAGTGTCGCTGATATCGACCACTTCGTAACAGCGGTGGTTGATGTCGCTGGGAGGCAGTGGCCTACGGCTAGTCGTGTGGCCGAGTAGCGCTGCTAGCGTCGGCATCAGTTGCCTAACAGAGGAGCCGCAACATGGCTAGCCCGGACCTTGTTCACTTCGCCACCATGACGGTGACCCTCGGCGAGTCTTTCGTTATCAAGGGCGGCCCCGTCGGCACGCGGATCGTTGCGGAAGTCGACACCGTCGAGATGTCTGGTCCAAAGATCTCAGCGTCAATGGTCGGCAAGTCTGCAGCGGACTGGCTGACCGTGGGGCCTGACGGATCCTATGGCACGCTCGATGTTCGAGCGACACTGAAAACAGAGGACGACGAGTTCATCTACATGGAGTATTCGGGACGTATCGACCTGACCACCGGCAAGGTGGTGTCTGCGCCGCTTTTCCAAACGGGCGCCGAAGAATACGACTGGATGAACCGGATGCAGGCGGTGGGTGTAGGTCAGAACGGCCCCGACAGCCTCGTCTATGAGCTGTATGAAGTCGTCGGAGGATAACGATCTCGATGACTTCCCTAGATCAATCAAAAATAGCTGACTTATTGGAGCGCGCTGGCCGTGAGGTCGACGATGGTCTGCTTCCGTCCTGTCAGATCGCGCTGGGTTATGGGGGCGAGGTCGTAGCCGAAGCGGTGTTCGGCGAGGCGACCCTCGACAGTCGTTATGTGATTTTCTCGGCGACCAAACCGTTTGTAGCGGCGACTATCTGGACGCTGATCGCCGAAGGCAAGGTCGACCCAGCCGAGCGTGTCGTGACTTATTTCCCCGAGTTCGGTGGCGAAGGGAAGGGGGATATCACAGTTGAGCAAGTCATGTTGCACACGTCAGGGTTCCCTCATGCTCCCATGGGGCCATCGGTGTGGGGCGGGCGCGATGCTCGCAAGGCCAGGATGGCGTCATGGCGACTCAACTGGGAGCCGGGGACTCGGTTCGAGTACCACCCGACATCGGCCCATTGGGTCTTGGTCGAGATCATTGACGCTGTCACGGGAAATGACTTCCGTGATGAGGTCGAGTTGCGGGTGACTGGCCCGGCTGGGCTGCCGCGCATTTTAGGTATTGCACACGAAGAGCAGGCCGACATCGAGGACATCGTGCTCGTCGGGGAACCAGCCACGCCCGATGAGTTGGAGGCAACGTTTGGGGTGCGAGAGCTCCCGGCCTCCGAGGTCAACGACGAGTTGATTATTGGGTTCAACGATCCCGATGCCCGAGCCGTAGGTGTTCCCGGCGGCGGCGGCGTAGCGCGTGCCCGCGACTTGGCGATGTTTTACCAAGAGATGTTGCATAGCCCGGCCGGCATCTGGCCAGCCGATGGCCTGGCCGACTGGACCGGCCGGGTACGAAACTCGCTCCCTGATCCAATGGGAACACCAGCCAACCGGTCCTTGGGACTGATCCTGGCTGGAGATGATGGCAAGTCGAACATACGAGGTCTCGGGCGGGCGGTTTCACCCCAGGCCTTTGGTCACAATGGCGCCGGTGGCCAGCTGGCATGGGCTGACCCGGCGACCGGTCTGTCGCTTGGGTACGTAACAAATGGCTACGACCGGCATCAGATCCGGGAGCCGCGTCGCGGCACGGCCATCAGTACCGTTGCAGCACAATGCGTGAAACCTTGATTCGACACCACAACGCATGAGCTTTGGTTCGCCCCGAGGACCAAAGTTCAGGGCAGCTCTGTCTTCGCTACAGGTCCCTGAGTATCGCGTGTTGTGGTGGGCAGGCGTTTTTTCATTCATGTCTGTGCAAGGCCAATTCGTGCTGCGCGGGCTTCTTGCTTGGGACCTAACCGAGAGCGAGGGGGCCCTCGGTCTCGTCTATTTGGTGTTCGGGCTGACCATGCTGATCGGTACGCCATTTGGTGGGGTTGTTGCTGACCGTTTCGCCAAGCGCAGAGTGTTGTTGTGGAGCCAAAGTCTGATATTTGTCGCGGCGGCGGCGATGGCGGTCGTCGTTCTGGCCGATCTCGTTACCTTCTGGATGCTCCTGTTGGCATCGATGGCGCAGGGCTTGGCGTTCGCCTTCTATGGCCCGGCGCGGATTGCGATGGCGGCAGAGCTCGTCGGCCGTGACCAGTTGGGCAACGCGATCACACTCTCGATGTTGAGCATGAGCGGCACTCGCGTGTTCGCGCCAGCTCTGGCGGGCTTCTTAGCTGGGCTTACGTTCGTGGGTATCGGAGGAGCGTATGTGCTGTCGGCTGCTATGTCGTTCGTGTCACTTGTACAGATCTGGCGGCTGCCACACCGTGTAGCCGCCGCAGCGACGCGGCGAAACCCCATTACCGAGATCCGGGCTGGTGTGCGTTATGTGAACTCTGATCGACGGTTGCGTCGCATCGTGGTTTCATCGTTCTTCGTCATCATGTTTGGCTTCAACTATGTAGCGTTTATCCCTGCGCTCGTCGAGGGCATTTTTGACCTTGGTGATATCTATGTAGGGCTGATCAGTTCTGCGAGTGCGATCGGAGCAGTCGCTGTGTCGCTTCCGCTGGCGGCCAAAGCCGATGGTCCAGGCGGTAAACGCATCATGGTGATCTCGGGCATCGGGTTTGGTATTGGGGTCATTCTGCTCGGCCTTGCCCCCACGATCTGGCTGTCGTTCCTCGTCGTTATTGGCATAGGTGGCTGCACCACTGCGTTCCAGTCGTTGTCGAACACATTGGCACTGGCGGGTTCAAGTGACGAGATGCAGGGCCGCGTGCAGTCGCTTATGCAGTTGTCTTTCGCTGGTTTCGGAATTGCAGCGGCGCCGATTGGAGCGCTAGCCGAAGCTATAGGGTTGCGTACCACCCTCGTAATCATGGGCGCAATCGCTACATCGGCAACGGTGATCTTTCATCTGCTGGAATTACGGGATGATCGGTCAGCTAGCGGGGTGGCAATAACTGGGCTTCCGACAGAAGTATCCTTAGGCCGATGATCCCGCTTTCGGTTCTCGACCTAGCAATGGTTCCTGATGGGGCCACTAGCACTGATGCGTTTGCGCAGACGACCGCAGTCGCCCAGGCGGCCGAGCGCTTTGGCTACACCCGCATTTGGGTTGCTGAGCACCACAACATGGCCACGGTTGCAAGTACGACTCCAGCGGTGTTGATGGCCCATCTGGCTTCCAACACCGAGACCATCAAGGTCGGCTCCGGTGGTGTCATGCTGCCGAACCATGCCCCGCTGGCAATCGCCGAGCAGTTCGCAATGCTCGAAGCGCTCTATCCCGGGCGAGTAGACCTAGGCGTCGGCAGAGCGCCAGGCACTGACGGCGGAACTGCTATGGCACTTCGAGGCGCGCGTAACGAGTCGAACGCCGAGGACTTCCCTCGTAACCTGGTCGATGTCATGGGCCTGCTGGGCGACGTCCGGAACGAGCAAGGACTGTGGAATCGGTTTAAGGCCACACCGGTCGCGACGTCGAGCCCGTCGGTTATTCCGCTTGGGTCGAGCGGCTTCAGCGCCCAACTCGCCGGCATCTTGGGCTTACCATTTGGGTTTGCTCACCATTTCGATATGGGTGGCACAGTCGAAGCCGTTGAAATCTATCGTGACTCATTCCAACCATCGCCGGTGCTCGACGAGCCGTACACAATCGTGACGGCATCGACTATCGCTGCCGAGACGAACGGTCAAGCGAAATGGCTTTCCGGGCCAGCCCGACTTCGTCGTTATGGCCTGCGAACTGGCCGTATGGGTCCCATGCTGTCTCCTGAAGATGCTGTCGAACACCCTGACTTCGGTGCTGCGTCGGCAATGACGGTCTCCTCACTCGTTGGCACCGGAGAAGAGGTTGTTGCTGGTATGCACGAACTGGCCGAGCGCACCGGCGCTGATGAGCTAATGCTGTATCCCTCGACCTATGCACTGGAAGACCGCATCACCAGTCTCGAGCTGGTCGCCAACGCCTGGAAATGATCAGCGTGAGTAGCTAAAGGCCCTTCTATGTAGAGCAGCTTGGGAACTCCGCAGGCTTCTGCGTTGAGCTGCGAGCCAGCTAAAGACACCAGAGATGTGCAGCTACGTCCTGGCGCCATCGCTGCACCAAAGCCGTTTTGTTCGGTCGTTAGAGATGACTTCGGGTACTGTCGCGCGGACACGAAGCTGGGGAACAATATGTCGTTGAAAATGGGTATCTACCTGAACTCACAGCATCCTGAGGATGAGGATGCCGGGGCGCATTTACGGGCGATCATTGAACAGGTCAAGTTGGCTGAGCGGCTTGGCTTCGACTCGGTATGGGCAGGCGAGCATCATCTGACGGATGGGTTTCACTTCTTCCCGCAACTCGCGCTGCTCTCGCATCTGGCGGCATACAGCGGTGATATGAACTTGGGTACTAATCTGGTGCTGTTACCGCTGCATCCACCGGTCGACATTGCCGAGCAGGTTGCACTGATCGATCAGCTGTGTGGCGGACGCTTCATCCTCACGTTGGGCCAGGGTTATCGTCAAGAAGAGTTCGACGCTTTTGGCGTCGATATGAAGGATCGTCTCGCCCGTTTCGTTGATGGAATTCAGGTGATCCGCCGGTTGTGGAGCGAGCGCGATGTGGATCATGAGACTGAGTGGTATTCGTTGGCGGGTGCAACGGTGAGACCGGCCCCGGCCCAGCCAGGTGGTCCTCCGATCTGGATCGGGGCTTCGGCAGAACGTGCGATCAAGCGAGCGGGACGGTTGGCCGATGCGTTCATGGCCATGCCAAACGCGACTAAAGGCGAAGTGACGAGTCAATTGCAGATGTTTGGCGACGCTCGAGCACAGGCGGGGCTGGCCCCGGCATTGGAGGCAGGTCGACTCATCGAGGTTTTCTGCCATAGCGATAGTGGCGAGGCCCGCCGCAGGGTGGCTCCGCACCTGCTGACGAAGTACGCGGCCTATGCATCTTGGGGGCTACAGAACAGCGGTAGCGATGAGAATGTCGAAGGCCAGTCGGTAGAAGAGCAGTTCTCCCACCTTGCGAAGGACCGGTTTGTCGTGGGCGATCCCGACGAGGTCGTGGAAGGACTCGTAGCTCAGCACCAAGAAGTGGGCCTGACACACCTCACCATGCGTGTCACCTGGCCCGGCTCAGATCCAGCTCATGCGATGGAATGCATCGAGCTACTTGGCACCGAAGTGCTGCCGCGTGTTCGGCGGCGGCTTGAGATGTAACCCGGTTTAACTCGGAACGTGTCAGGAGGACACCGACGACTTGGTGACTCGGGCCTTCGTGCGACGATCTAGTCGGTGTCGGCAACTTAGGCTTCAGAAAAGCATGGCAAATTGGGTGAACTGATACGTTCCCTGGTGTCGAACTGGGCTTGCCCCAGCATCCGAGGGGTACAAAATTTATGGCCATATCTACTGTCTGCGCTACGCCGTGAATGAAGCTCTAGCTTCTCAAGCTTTGTCTCTCGCAGGCGTACGGGTAATTGAGTTTTGTGAGGTCGCAGCGGGTCCGTATTGTGCGATGCTGCTAGCTGACCAGGGCGCCGATGTCATTAAAGTCGAGCGGCCCGCTGGTGACGCGATGCGGTCCTGGCCTCCGATGAGCGAGGGCTTCAGCGAGAACTTTGCATCGATCAATCGCAATAAGCGATCGATCTGTCTGGACTTGAAGGATCCTGTCGACGTTGCTCATGCAAAGCAGCTAGTAGTGACTGCCGACGTTGTTATTGAGAACTTCCGCCCCGGGGTTATGGATCGGCTCGGTCTGGGTTACGACGCTATGTCAGGGGTCAATCCCGCCTTGATCTTCTGTTCGATCTCTGCGTTCGGGCAGAGCGGACCTCGGTCGAACGAAGGCGGTTTCGACCTTACGATGCAGGCCATGGCTGGTGTTATGAGCGTCACCGGCGAACCTGGCGGAAGCCCTGTCAAGTGTGGTGTCCCCGTGTGCGATTTCGTTTCAGGGCTGTACGGCGCATTCGGCATCACCTCAGCGCTGCAGAGCCGGTCGGTGACTGGCGTAGGTCAGCACATCGATGTAGCGATGCTCGGCGCAACGTTGGCGATCGGTGCTTTACAGACCAGCCAGTACTTCGGCACCGGAGTCGATCCCGAGAAGCTGGGGTCGGCCCATCCTCGCAACGCGCCGTACCAAGCTTTCAAAGCAGCCGATGGACATTTCGGCATGGCCGCAGGTAACAACAATCTCTGGAAGCTGGTGTGTGGCGTCGTCGACAGGCCAGATCTGTGCGAACAAGAGCGGTTCTCGAACCCGACACACCGTGCGACCAATCAGGTGGAACTCCGCGACTTGCTCGAGGACATATTCAAAACCAAACCGGTCGACCATTGGCTGGTGGCCTTTGCAGCCGCAGGCGTCCCCGCCAGCCCAATTAACACCTATAGCGAAGCGCTCGAGGACCCTCAGGTCGAACATATGGGTTGGGTCCAGCCGCTGATGCTGCCTAACGGGGTTGAGACCACGACCTTTGGCCCCGCGCTGCGTATCAACGGGCAAACAACGAACGTCCAGACCCCGCCTCCGGGTTTGGGTGATCACACCGCCGAAATCCTGGCCGAGTTAGAGGCCGATCATGAAAGAGGGCAACGCCGATGAGTGAACTGATTGTTGAGCGGTCAGGCGATGTGCTGAAGCTCTCATTGGATCGACCACAACGTGCAAACTCGCTCGGGCCAGACCTCGTCGAGGAGTTAATCCAGGCGTTCGAGGACCTTCGAGGGGCTCGTTTGGTTGTTCTCACGGGTGAAGGCAAGTCGTTTTGTTCCGGCTTCGACTTGAGCGACATCGACTCGCTCAGTGACGGCGATCTGTTGTGGCGTTTCGTGCGGATCGAGCATCTATTGCAGTTGGTACACCACGCTCCTGCCATAGTGCTCGCGTTGGCGCACCGTTATGCGATTGGCGCGGGAGCTGATCTACTCGGCGCTGCCACGATGCGAGTGGCTGCTCCGGCGACGATGATGCGGATGCCCGGCCTTAATTTCGAAATTACCCTTGGCACGCGGCGTCTTGCTCGTATGGTCGGCGATGCAACTGCTCGCGACATTTTGATCGATACCAGATTCGTAGCTGCTGAAGAAGCCCACGCTCTTGGCCTGCTAACCCGGATTGCTGATGTTGATGAATGGCCCAGCATCATCGACGAGGCGATTGAGCGCGCCATGTCTTTGAGCCCGTTGGCGCTGGCAAACATGCTCGACGCGACCCGGAAAGACACTCGCGCCGAGGACATGGCGGCCTTGGTGGCGAGCGCTGGCCGGCCTGGACTGTGCGATCGGGTGAGTGCGTATATCGAGAGTGTCAACGCTGCCAAAAATGCGTCCTGAGATAGGAGGCGACCCGACCGGCGGCGAGATCGGTTTTGTTCGATAGCGGCGCCAGCGCCTCTGCACACTGTTCAAAGAATATGGACTATCTTCGGTAGTACTAGCACCGCATAGGAGACGAATGTGATTGATTACGCGTACGATCTTGGTACTCATAGCCGAGCGATTACGACCGACTCGGCGGACGCACAGCAGTGGTGGGACCGGGGGCTTAACTGGCTCTTTGGTTACAACCATGAGGAAGCCATGGTGTGCTTCGAACGGGCATTGGAAGCGGACTCGAACTGTGCGATGGCCTATTGGGGCTTGGCCTATTGCCTTGGACCCAACTACAACAAACCGTGGGACTTGTTCGACCCTGAAGGCGAATTACCAGACTGTCTGACCCGATCACGGGAGTGGCTAAGCAAGGCTGGTGATTGCCCAGCATCCGATGTTGAACGCGCCGTCATCGACGCGCTGTGGCACCGGTACCCACAGACCGAGGGAGTTGATGTTGAGACGCTGTACGTCTGGAACGACAACGTCGCGGACGCCATGCGCGAAGTTCACAAATCCTTTCCTGATGACAACGAAGTAACCACCATCTTCGTTGAGACGATGATGAATCGCACCCCGTGGAAGATGTGGGATCCTCGCAGCGGTGAGCCGGTCGAACGTGCCGACACCCTTGAATGCAAGCAGGTGCTCGAAGAAGCGATTGCAGCGAACAGCGCCTCGAGCGACGGTTTGCATCCGGGTCTACTTCACCTGTACGTCCACCTGATGGAGATGTCGCCCACGCCTGAAGACGCCATGTTGGCCGCTGACGGTTTGCGTGGGTTGGTCCCCGATGCCGGGCACCTGGAACACATGGCAACCCACATCGATGTCCTCTGCGGCAACTATCAAGACGTCGTTAGTGGTAACAGCAGCGGAATCACAGCCGACTTGAAGTTCTGGCGAGACAACGGGCCAATGAATTTCTACTCGATGTATCGAGTGCACAACTACCATTTCAAGCTCTACGGCGCCATGTTCCTCGGCCAGTATGAGCAGGCAATGGACACGGTCAACTCGCTGTACGAGACCATTCCCGATGAACTCGTGCGGTTCGGTCCGTTCCCGAACTTCATCGAGAGCTACATGTCGATGAAGACCCATGCACTTGTGCGCTTCGGGCGATGGCAAGAACTCATCGACCTACCTCTACCTGAAGACCAAAGCATGTATTGCGTCACAACGACGATTGCTTGGTACGGCAAAGGCGTGGCGTACGCAGCGCTCAAGATGCATGACGAAGCAGCCGATGCTGTTGCCCAGTTCGAAGCAGCGGCCGCCACGGTTCCTGCAGAACGTATGACTCACGTCGTGACATGTCACGACATCATTGATGTTGCGCGCAACGTGCTGAATGGCGAGGTCGAGTACCACAAGGGAAACCACGACCAGGCCTTTGGCTACCTGCGACGTGCAGTGGAACTCGAAGATGCGTTGCCCTATGACGAGCCGTGGGGCTGGATGATGCCGACTCGTCACGCACTCGGAG
>Ga0209709_10003227_pt1 | contig 13657 bp, 10 predicted proteins | sample ArcticOcean_MG_C_2_FD_187435 | JGI IMG/M metagenome (GOLD analysis project Ga0209709, IMG submission 187435) | Marine microbial communities from western Arctic Ocean - ArcticOcean_MG_CB4_136 (SPAdes) (version 2) | ecosystem: Environmental > Aquatic > Marine > Oceanic | place: Arctic Ocean... | reverse complement strand
AGAGGAGTTGATAATTTAATTTTAAATCATAAAAAAATAGAAGAAAAAAGAAAAGAAATCAATTTTGATATTGATGGCATAGTTTATAAAATAAATAATTTTGATTTGCAAAAAAGATTGGGGTTTGTTGCAAACGCTCCTCGTTGGGCAATCGCACATAAATTTTCTGCAAATAGTTCTGTTTCAGAAGTTTTGAACATTGAGATTCAAATAGGAAGAACAGGTGCATTAACTCCAGTAGCAAAGATTAAGAGAGTAAACATTGGAGGAGTTATGGTTTCTAATGCAACACTTCATAATGAAGATGAAATAGTAAGAAAAGATATTAGAGTTAGTGATACAGTTATTGTTGAAAGAGCAGGAGATGTAATACCACATGTTATTTCAGTTAATCTAAAAAAAAGAAAAAAAAATGCAAAAAAATTTATTTTTCCAAAAAAATGTCCATCATGTGGATCATTAACTATAAAAGATTTTAATGAAACAACTAAGAAAAAAGATGTAGTTAGAAGATGCGTCAATGAAGGCTATGAATGTGAAAAAATTGCTATTGAAAAAATTAAACACTTTGTTTCTAAAGAAGCATTTAATATAGATGGATTGGGAAAAAAAATTATAGAAAATTTTTGGAAAATTAAATTAATTAAATTACCACAAGATATATTTAGATTAGATTATGAAAAAATAAAAAATTTAGATGGATGGGGTAATTTATCAGCATCAAACTTAAAATATTCTATAGATAGTAAAAAAAAAATTTCACTTGATCGGTTTATTTATTCATTAGGAATACGTCATATTGGGCAGGAAAATGCAAAACTTTTAGCAAGACATTTAAAATCTCCAGAAAATTTTTTTAAATTATCAGTTAATAAAAGTATGAGTGAATTAACTAATATTGATGGTATTGGAGAAACACAAATAAATTCAATTAAGAATTTTTTTTTGAATAAAGTAAATTTAGAAGTTTTATATGAACTTAAAAAAGTTTTATGGATTGATCATATAACTCAAATTAATAAAAATGGTATTTTAAAAAATAAAACTTTCATGTTAACAGGTAAATTACAGGGAATAAGTAGAGCAGAAGCAAAATCTCTTATTGAAAAAAATTCAGGAAAAATAATAAGTAAAGTTAATAAAAAACTTGATTATTTAATTATAGGTGAAAAACCAACAGTGAAAAAAGTTAACAATGCAAAAGAATTAAATGTTAGAGTGCTTTCACAAGGTGAGTGGATGCAAATGTTAAATAAGGGTAGCTAGCCACTTTCTTTCTTTTCTATTTAAAAATTTAGAAAGTTTAACATAAACATTTAAATGATAGTTAAATAAATAATCCTTTTCAGTTTTATTTAATAAATTATAATTTATCAAATCTTTTTCAATTGGAGCAAGTGTTAAATTTTCAAATTGTAATTTTTTTTTATTTTTTTTTATATAAACTAAATTTTCTATTCTTATTCCAAAATGTCCTTTTTTGTAATAACCAGGTTCATTACTTAGAATCATTCCTTCTTTAAGTTTAACAGTATTGTATTTAGATATAGACTGAGGACCTTCATGAACATTTGAAAAAAAACCAACACCATGACCAGTTCCATGCGCGTAATCAAGTCCACTTTTTTTTAAAAATTGTCTAGCTCTTATATCAATTTGTTTGCCATTTTTAAATCTGGAAAGATTAGTTGTAGCAACAGCAATATGACCTTTTAAAATTTTTGTATAAATATTTTTAATAGAATTTGATTGCTTAGAGAAACTTATGGTTCTTGTGACATCTGTGGTTCCAAATTTATATTGACCACCAGAGTCACATAAAAAAATATCTTTTTCTTTTATATTTTTTTTAGATCTTTTTGATGCCCTGTAGTGAACAATAGCCCCATTTGATCCTGCACCAGCTATAGTGTTAAAACTAGGAAATAAATAATTTTTATTAAGTTTTCTAAATTTTTCCAGTTTGTTCTGGGCATCAATTTCATTTATTTTTTTTGTGTTAACATTCTTTATCCAAAAAATAAATTTTGTTAATGCTAATCCATCTTCAATATGAGCATTAATCATATGTTTTATTTCAGATGAGTTTTTTACTGATTTAAATTTATAACAAGGATCATTTCTATTAATTATTTTAAATTTATTTCTAATAATTTTTTCGTTTAAAACAGAACACGATTGAGAATCTATTATAAATTTATTACCATTTAATTTTTTAATTAAATTATTAAATTTTTCAGGTATAATTATTTGTTCACTTGTTAGCTTTTTATCTTTAATTATTTTTACAGTTTTTTCTTTTTTTGAAATTAAAAATATTTTTTTATTTTTTCCAATTAATAATCGACAATTAGGCATGGGGCTATTTGGTTGATCAGATCCTCTTATATTTAAAATCCAAGCAACATTTTCAGGAGCACTTATGAATAAATAATCTGCGTTTTTTATTCTTAAAATATCAATAACTTTATTTATTTTTGATTTATAATTTTCACCAACAACATTGTCATTTAAAGAAAAAAAAGGTTTTGTTTTTGGAGTTTTATTTTTATAAATTAAATCAATTAAATTTATATTTATTGATACCAAATTTAATGAATTGCCAAAATATATATTAAGCTGCCTTTTTGTGAATAAACTCGGATCAAATCCTAAAGTCAAATGCTTAATAATTTTATGAGGAAGAAACTTAGGAATTTCAATTATTTCAAATTGTTTTCCAGATTGTTGTTTTGCTTGAATTATATATCTTCCATCAACAAATAGGTAATTTTTTTTTTTTAATACAACAGCAAGACCGGCTGATCCACTAAAATTAGAAATAATTTTTAATCGATCTTTGACAGCATATTCTGAAAAAAATTCATCATTTTTAGGAATAATATATCCATCAATATTTAGTTTTTTAAATTTTTTTCTTAAAAGAATAATTTTTTTTTTAATCATTTAATTCTTTTTTGATAACGGATCCACCCAGGGCTTTTTTCTTCTTCATTTATCTCAAAATCTTGATTAAAATCAAAATCTTCATCATTATTATCTTTCTCATTAAAAAAGCTATTTTTTTCAAGGTTTTTTTCTGGCAATTCTTCAATAAATCTTGAAGCTATGCTGTCAATCCAGCTACCTTGGTAGAACCTATTCATTGAAAAAGAAATTACGGCTATTTTTTTTGCCCTAGTAATGCCAACATAAGCAAGTCGACGTTCTTCTTCAAGACCATTTTGTCCTTTTTCTTCAATAGATTTTTGATGCGGAAATAAACCTTCTTCCCAACCAGGTAGGAAAACAACATCAAACTCCAATCCTTTAGATCCATGCATTGTCATTAGATTTATTTTTTCTCCTTTCCAATCTTGATCAATTGAAGTAGCTAAAGCTACGTGTTCTAAAAAACTTTCCAAATTATCAAATTCTTTCATTGCGCTTAAAAGTTCTTTAATATTTTCTAATCTATTTTCATTTTCTAAATCTTTTTTATTTTTTAACATGGCAGAGTAGCCAGATTCATCTAAAACAATCTGTAATAATTTGACGTGATTGGTATTTATAATTTTTAAATCATTTCTCCATTTTTCCATTAAAATCAAAAATGAATTAAGTCCCATTTTTGTTTTTGGTTTTATCAAGTTTAATTCAATTAATTTCTTTGAAGCTAGCTCTAGATTTAAAGAATTTTTTTTAGAAAACTCATAAATTTGTTTAATTGTTGTATTTCCAATTGACCTTTTTGGGTTGTTAATTATACGTTCAAAAGCTAGATCATCTTTATCTTGATGAATAAGTCTTAAATATGCAACACAATCTTTAATTTCTGCTCTTTCATAAAATTTAGTTCCCCCAAGAATTCTATAGGGCAAACCGATTTTAAGAAATCGTTCTTCAAATTCTCTAGTTTGAAAGATAGCCCTTACTAAAATTGCCATATTATTTAATGAATATTTTTTTTTTAATTTTTTTTCAATTTCATCTGCAACCCCTGTAGCTTCGTCTCTACCATTTTTAAAGCAGTTTAATTTTACTAGATCTCCTTCTTTCATAGTAGCTTTAAGTGTTTTGCCAACTCTATTTTGGTTATTTCCAATTAAATTGGAAGCAACTGATAAAATATTTTGAGACGATCTATAATTTTCTTCTAATCTAATAATTTTTGAATTTTTATAAACTTGATCAAATTCTAAAAAATTTTTAATTTCTGCGCCTCTCCAACTATAAATAGATTGATCATCATCGCCAACACAACAAATATTTTTATGCTTACTTGACAATAGATTTAACCACTTGCTTTGAATAAAGTTTGTATCTTGATATTCATCAACCAAGATATACTTAAAGTTATTAGAATAAATTTCCTTTATATCTAAATTTTTATTTAGCATTTTAACACAGTGTAAGATTAAATCTCCAAAATCACATGCATTTAAATCTAGTAATTTTTTTTGATAAATATTATAAAGTGGCAATATAGTTTTTTCATAAATATCTTTTTTATTAACAATAATTTCGTCTGGGTAAAATCCATTATTTTTCCATCTATCCATTATGGATAGAATATATTTTGGTGACAGTTTTTTTATGTCTATATTTTCAGACTTACATATATTTTTAACTAATCTTATTTGGTCATCAGTATCTATAATTGTAAAATTTGAATTTAAACCAACTGCGGACGCATGATTTCTTAAAAGTTTTGCACAAATTGAGTGGAAGGTGCCAAGCCAAGATAACCCAATTGCCTCTGTTTTAAGGATTGAGCTCACTCTATTTTGCATTTCTTTTGCCGCTTTGTTTGTAAAGGTTACTGACAGTATTTGATTTGGGAATGCTTTTTTTGTTTTGATTATATGAGAAATTCTTGATGTAAGTACTTTTGTTTTTCCAGATCCTGCACCAGCAACAATCAACAATGGACCATCAAGGTATAAAACGGCCTCTTTTTGTGCTTTATTTAGGTTATGCAAATATTCAGAGTTTATCATTTTTAAATTATCATTATAAGTCAATTAAATTTCTAATGAAAAAAATTAAGTTTAAAATAAAAATTTATAATAAAATTATTTTGAATAAAATTGCCTCTATGAAAAGCAAATATATTCGTCAATTTAATAAAACTATTAATAAAATTATTGATTTTAAAGATAATTATATTGTCAGAATTAATAAATTTAAGAAAATTAAATTTCATAAATTTGCTAAAATTAGCGTTTTAAATAAGCTTTTAATATTTTTAATTAGCATATTGTTTTTATATTTATTCTATCTCTCATCACCAACTTTATATAGTAAAGGAATATTACAAAAAGACTTTAATAAAAAAATATTAAATGAATTTAAAATTAATATAAGCATTTCATCAGATATAAGCTATTCAATTCTTCCTGCACCACATTTTATTGTGCAAAATGCTAAAATTTTTAATAACATTTTAAATGAGCCCACAGAAGTAAGTCAAATTAAAAAATTAAAAATTTATATATCGCAAAAAAATTTACTCAATCAAGACAATTTAAATATAACTAAAATTACAATTCAAGATGCAAATTTTATCATAAAAAAAAAAGATGTTGAATTTATTAATAATTTCACAAGAGAAAAATTTTCACAAAAAAAAATAAATATAAAAAACAGTAAATTTTTTTTTAAAAATTTCAATAATGAGACAATATCAATATTTCCAATTAATAATTTAGAGTTATTCCATGATAAAAAAAATTTTATTAATAAAATAAAAGTTGAAGGAAAACTTTTCAAAATTCCATTTGATTTCTTTTTGCATAAAAATTTTAAAAAAAGAGTTGAGACAATATCATCTTTGAAATTAAAAAAATTAAATCTAATTATAAAAAATATATTTTACAAAGAAGACAAAAAAAAATATGCCAAAAATAATATAATTTTTAGAACCAACAAATTAACTACACTTTTTGATGTACAAGATAACGTGATTAATTTTAACTCTGATAATCTTGGTGTTTTAGAAAAAAAATTATCTTATAAAGGTATAGTCAAACTTAGCCCATTTGATTTAAATTTAAATATTGATTTAGCTAAAATAAGCCTTAATAAATTTTTTAAATATAATCCAATTTTTATAGAAATGTTTAGTTCTAATCTTTTGTTCAATAAAAATTTAAATGCAAAAATTATTTTTAATTCAGAAAAAATTGTAAAAAATAAGTTATTTGATTCTGTTGAATTATTGATAAATTTTAATAATGGAATAATAAGCTTTAGCAATTCTAAATTAATTGGGAAAAAGATAGGAATTGTTAATTTAGAAGAAGGTAGTTTAAATTTTATAGATGATCAGTTAATTTTTAGTAGTAGTTTTAAATATAATATAAAAAATGAAAATGAATTTTATAAGGTTTTTCAAACCCCCAAAAAAACTAGAATTTTTTTAAAAGATATTTTTTTTGATCTAGAAATTAATTTAACAACAAATAAATTAAAAATAAATTATTTTAATATAAATGAATTTAATCTAGATGAAAAAGACTCAGTTAATGAAATTTTGCAAAATTATAATGAAGCAAATTCTACAAATAATTGGATTGATTTTAAATATTTAGTTAATAAACTTATTGATGATCACGAAGGATAAATCATTTTTTTAGGATTTACTATTTTATCATAATCTTTTTCTTTTATTAATCCTGTTTTAAGAGTCTCGTATTTTAAAGTTGTATCATTTTTAAGAGCAGTTTTTGCAATCTTTGCAGCATTGTCATATCCAATATATGGCGCTAATGCAGTAATAAGCATTAAAGAGTTATCCAAATGTTCTTTAATTCTTTTTTTATTAGCCTTAATACCTTTTACACAATATAGGGCAAAATTTTTTGTACTATCTGCTATAAGGTCAATTGATTGTAAAATATTATGAGCAATCACAGGTTTGAACACGTTAAGTTCAAAATGTCCATGGGAGCCAGCCAGCGTAATTCCTGTATGGTTTCCTATAACTTTTACACAAACCATTGTTACAGCCTCGCATTGTGTAGGATTTACTTTGCCAGGCATAATTGATGAGCCAGGTTCGTTTTCTGGTAAAAATAATTCACCATAGCCAGCCCTTGGTCCAGATCCTAAGAACCTAATATCATTTGATACTTTCATTAAAGCTACAGCACACGTGTTCAACGTTCCCGAAAAATTGACTATTGAGTCATGTGCGGCTAATTCTGCAAATTTATTTTGTGCGGGTTTAAACTGAATTTTAGTATATTTTCTTATTTCTTTAACTATTTTTTTGTCGAAGTTTTTTTTTGAGTTGATTCCCGTCCCAACAGCAGTTCCACCTTGTGCAAGGTAAAAAATTTCTTTTAAAGCGTGTTCTATTCTTTCAATACATTTCTTTAATTGCACTTGGTATCCAGAAAATTCTTGTCCCAAAGATATTGGTGTTGCGTCTTGTAAATGCGTTCTTCCAATTTTAATAATTTTATTAAATTCTTTAGATTTTTTTTTTAATTCTATTTCTAATATTTTTAAATTAGGTAATAGTTTACTAATAGTCTCTTGAGCAACCGATATGTGCATTGCAGTAGGAAATACATCGTTTGTTGATTGTGATTTATTTACATGATCATTAGGATGAACTGGTTTTTTTGAACCTTTTTTCCCATGCATAATTTCTATAGCTCTATTTGCAATAACTTCATTAACATTCATATTTGTTTGAGTTCCAGAGCCAGTTTGCCAAACTTTTAAAGGAAAATTTTTATCAAGCTTACCTTTAATGATTTCTTCAGATGCTTTTATAATAGATTGAGTTATTTTCTTTTCTATTTGACCTTCTTTATAATGAACAATAGCAGCTGATCTTTTAATAATTGCTATAGATTTTATTATCGAGATATTAACTAATATTTTTCCAATATTAAAAAACTTATTAGATCTTTGCGTCGATGCACCCCAATATTTATCATCTGGCACATTGACACTTCCTATACTGTCAAATTCTTTTCTTAATTTCATTGATTAATACGTAATAATTAATTTATTATACTTATACATTAAATTTATAGAACTTACAGGAGCAAAATGACAAATTTTAAAAAAGTAAAATTTTTTATGGAAACTTTTGGTCAAGAAGTCAAGAATAAACCTTCTTTTAGTACGAATCAAATTAATAAACTAAGATATGATCTAATTAAAGAGGAACTAGAAGAATTAAAAGTTGCGTTAGACAATAAAGATCTTTTAGAAGCAGCTGATGCTCTTACGGATATACTCTATGTAACCTACGGGGCCGGTCATGCTTTTGGAATTGATTTAGATAAATGTTTCAAGGAAGTGCAAAACTCTAATATGAGTAAATTAGATAATAATGATAAACCGATATACAATGAACATGGAAAAGTGATGAAGGGGCCAAAATACTTTAAACCTAATTTAAAACAATTTGTTAGTAAATAGTTTTTAATTTTTTAAAATATTATTTTTGATTAAATCGTCTTTAATTTCAGTTAAAATTATAGGATCATCAATTGTGGCTGGCATTTTATATTCTTCTCCGTCTGCAATTTTTCTGATAGTTCCTCTTAATATTTTTCCAGATCTTGTTTTAGGTAATCTTTTAATAACAATAGCAGTTTTAAAAGCTGCCACAGGTCCAATTCTCTCTCTTACCATTTGTATACATTCTTTAGTTATATCTTCGTTATTTTTTTTGACATCAGTTTTAAGAACAATTAAACCTATTGGCAACTGTCCTTTCAATTTATCTGAAATTCCTAACACAGCACATTCAGCAACAGATTGATTTTCTGATAAAACTTCCTCAATTGCACCAGTTGACAGTCTATGACCTGCAACATTAATAATATCATCTGTTCTAGACATGATCCAGATATAGCCATCTTCATCAATGTGTCCAGCATCATACGTTTCATAGTAACCACCATAATTTGTCATGTAGTTATTTTTATATCTTTCATCTGCATTCCATAGTGTTGGAAATGTTCCTGGAGGCAATGGAAGTTTTATAACTATGTCTCCCATTTCATTTGGTTTTGCAAATGTTTGATCGGGCTTCATGATTCGTACATCATAACCAGGGACAGCTTTGCAAGCTGAACCATATTTTGTTTTCATCATTTCTATTCCTGTGCAATTAGAGCTAATTGCCCAACTAGTTTCAGTTTGCCACCAATGATCTATTACTGGAACTTTTAATAAATTTTCTGCCCATTTTATAGTGTCAGGATCTGCCCTTTCACCAGCAAGAAATAAAGATTTAAATGAACGTAAATCATATTTAGAAAAAAACTTTCCTTTAGGATCTTCTTTTTTTATCGCTCTAAAAGCAGTAGGAGCTGTAAAAAGTGATTTTACTTTATAATCAGAAATAATTTTCCAAAAAACACCAGCATCAGGAGTTCCTACAGGCTTACCCTCAAACAAAACTGTAGTACAACCTTTAAATAGAGGCGCATATACAATATAAGAATGACCTACAATCCAACCAATGTCACTTGCAGACCACCAAACATCATCAGCATTAATATTATAGATATTTTTCATAGTCCATTTAAGAGCCACAATATGGCCGCCTATATCTCTTACAATTCCTTTTGGAACACCAGTGGTTCCCGATGTATACAAAATATATGCAAGCTCATTAGAGTTCATTTCTACGCAGTCTGTATTTTTTGCATTTGATAAAGCTTCATTCCAACTAATTTGTTTTGGAGAATTTAATTTAACTTCATGACCAGATCTTTGAAAAAAAATAGTCTTATCAACTTTGTGAGACGCTAATTTAATTGCTTCATCTACTAAAGGTTTATATTCAATTGTTTTACCAGGTTCAAAACCACAAGAAGCTGTTACTAATAGTTTTGCTTTGCTATCATCTATCCTGCTAGCAAGTTCATTCGATGCAAAACCTCCAAAAACAACTGAATGGATAGCTCCAATTCTTCCACAGGCTAACATAGCAATAACTGCCTCAGGTATCATTGGCATATAAATTATTATTCTATCTCCTTTTTTAATTTTTTGATTTCTTAATGCCCCTGCAAATTTTGAAACTTTTTCTCTTAACTCCTTATACGTAAATTTTTTTTTACTGCCCGTAATTGGACTGTCATAAATTAAAGCAAGTTTATCGCCTTTTCCTTGATCAATATGAGTGTCTAAAGCATTATAACAAGTATTTGTTATTCCATTTTCAAACCATCTGTAGAAGGGTGGGTTAGATTTATTTAAAATTTTAGTAGGTTTTTTAAACCAGAAGATATCATTAGATACTTCTTGCCAAAAATTTTCAGGATTTTTTAAAGAATCTTCATAAATTTTTTTAAAATTTTTATACATCTAAATATATTTTTTAGTTTTTTATTTATTATTTAAATTTAAAAAGTAAGCAAAATCAATAAGAATTAATAGTTAAAATTCTTTAATCAACTTTTTTATTGCCAAAAAATCTGTAGCCTATAATACAGTAAAATCATAGTTTATATAATATAAGTTAAAAAAAATTTAAGAAATTTTTATATGGAAAGATTAAAACAGCTTGTATTGGCAGTAATAATTTTAATTAGTTTTTCAAATGTTGTCAATGCTGAAACTTTTCTTCTAGAGCCTGATATTTTTGTTGGATTTTCATTCTGGGTTTTGTCAATGGTGTGTTTAGCGGCTACAGTTTTTTTTTTCTTAGAAAGAGAATCCGTACCAACAAACTGGAGACTTCCTATTACAATTGCGACTGTAGTTGCTGGTATATCTTTTGTGCACTACATGTACTTGAGACAGGTAGTTGTGACTCTTGGTGGTGCAGACACTTTTATACTATACAGATATATTGATTGGATGGTCACTGCCCCATTGTTAATATTGCAATTTTATTTTATCTTATCAGCTATAAGAAAGACTCCAAATATAATCTTCTGGAAACTTTTAGTTGCCTCATTAGCGATGGTAATGGGAGGATATATGAGTGAGGCAGATTATTTTTCAGGCATTTTTGGCTTTATAATTTTTATGGTTGGATGGATCTATATCTTATATGAATTATATTCTGGAGAGACAGGTAAGATGACAGCAAAAAGCGGAAATAAGCCATTTGTTGCTGCTTACAATTCAATGAGAATGATAGTTACAATAGGTTGGGTAATATATCCTTTAAGTACCATACTGATCTATCTAACAGACGGCATAGGCAATGAAACTCTAAATATTTTTTACAATGCAGCTGATCTCTTAAACAAAATTGTTTTCTGTTTAATTATTTGGAATGCAGCAATGAAACAATCAGGAAGAACCAAGTAAATTATTAACCCTAAAATATCTAAATAGCAGTAGTATGTTTTAAGTTACTTGCCCTATTTTTTTTTGTCACTATATATAATTTATGACAAAAATAACTTACATAGAAAATAATCAAAAAACTCATACAATTGAAGTCGAAAATGGTTTAAGTGTCATGGAAGGAGCAGTTCAAAATGATATCCCAGGAATTGATGCGGATTGTGGAGGGGGAATGGCTTGCGCTACTTGCCACGTTTATGTCAAAGAAGAATGTTTTAATAAGCTTCCTAGAAAACAAGATGGAGAAGAAGATATGCTAGATATGGCTTTTGAACCAAATAAGTTTAGCAGGTTAAGTTGTCAGTTAATAGTTTCAAAAGAATTAGAAGGTTTAGTGGTTAAAATTCCAAAAAAACAAGGATAATGAATAAAACAGATGCTTTAATAATAGGCGCGGGACCAACAGGACTTTTTTGTGTTCACCAATTAGGAATTATAGGTTTAAAATGTGAGGTAGTAGACAATTTAGATAAAATAGGAGGTCAATGTATTGAACTATATCCTGATAAACCAATTTATGATATTCCAGCATTACCAAAGTGTACTGGCGAAGAATTAACAAATAATCTTATTAAACAAATAAAACCTTTTAAAACAAAGTTTCATTTAAATGAAAGAGTTCAAGAAATAAAAAAAAATAAAAATAATTGGATTGTAAAAACAAATAAAGGAACCGAGTTTGAAACACCTAATATTATCATTGCTGGCGGGGTAGGCTCCTTTGAGCCAAGAAAATTTCCCAGTGAAGATTGTGAAAAGTTTGAAAAAAAACAGATATTTTATTCCATAAGGGATAAAAAAATTTTCAAAGATAAAATTATTACTATTTTTGGAGGAGGAGATTCAGCGTTAGACTGGGCTATTGAATTGTCAAATACGTCTAAGATTATATTGGTTCATAGAAGAGATGATTTTAGAGGTGCCCAATCGAGCATAGATAAAATTTATGAGTTAAAAAAAGAAAATAAAATAAAAATTTATACAAAATATCAATTAAATTCTACAGAAGGCAAAGATAAACTTGAAAGTATTATAATCAAACATGAAGATGGAAGTGAAAAAAAAATTGAAACAGATTATGTATTAGGTTTTTTTGGATTAATTATGAAACTTGGACCAATAAATGATTGGGGTTTAAATATTGATAAAAAAACAATCCCAGTAAATACAAAAAATTTTGAAACCAATCAAGAAGGAATTTTTGCAATTGGTGATATTTGTAGCTATCCAGGAAAACTTAAACTAATTCTTTCAGGTTTTCATGAAGGAGCCTTAGCTGCAAGAGGGTGTTTTAGATATGCAAGACCTGATGAAAAACTAAGATTTGAATTTACAACAACGTCCAAGGCAGTCCAAGAAAGATTAGGTGTTAAAAAATGATAGAACTTTTTAGTTCTGATACGCCTAATGGAAAAAAAATTACTATAATGTTAGAAGAAATTGGTTATGAATATAAATTAACTAAAGTTAACCTTGCTAAAGAAGATCAATTTAAGTCAAAATTTAAAAAAATTAGTCCTTTCAGAAAAATTCCAGTAATTATTGACCATGAAAAAAATTTTAGCATGTTTGAGTCTGGTGCAATTCTTATTTATTTAGCTGAAAAAAGTGGAAAATTTTATAACATCAGAGAACGCAATGTTATAAATCAATGGCTGATGGCTCAGATGAGTATAGTTGGTCCAATGATCGGACAACACCATCAATTTCATCACTATAATCCTGGAAAAAGCAAGTTTGGCGAGGCGAGATATTTTAAAATAACAAAGAGAATTTATGGAGAACTAGAAGAACGACTGTCATCATCAAAATATTTAGCAGGAAAAAATTATACCATTGCTGACATTGCAACATGGCCATGGATAGCAAGACATGAATGGCACGATATTGGTCTTAAAAATTATAAAAATTTAACTAAATGGTACTTGAGCATAGCTAAAAGAAATGCTGTTATTAAGGGCTACAATCTTTTTAAAGATGATTCTAAAATACCAATGCCTTAATCATCTGCAAAAATTTTTTCTTCTTTCTCGTGTTTTTCCTGAGCAGCAATACAAAGCTCAGCTATAGGTCTGGCCATTAATCTTTTTAAACCAATAGGTTCCGCGGTTTCAGCACAAAATCCATATGTACCTCCTTTTATTCTTTGTAAAGCTTGATCAATTTTAGAAATAAGTTTGATCTGTCTATTTATAGCTTTTAGTTCTACATTTTTATCCGTATAAGAACTTGCTTGGTCAACTACGTCAGCCGATACACTATTGTCGTCTAAAGAGCTGTTATATAAAGCTTCATTATTAGTTCTAATAATTTCTGTTTTCCATTCTGTTAGTTTTTTTTT
>Ga0209709_10003224_pt1 | contig 13659 bp, 11 predicted proteins | sample ArcticOcean_MG_C_2_FD_187435 | JGI IMG/M metagenome (GOLD analysis project Ga0209709, IMG submission 187435) | Marine microbial communities from western Arctic Ocean - ArcticOcean_MG_CB4_136 (SPAdes) (version 2) | ecosystem: Environmental > Aquatic > Marine > Oceanic | place: Arctic Ocean... | reverse complement strand
TGCAGTATTATAAATCAACAATTTCAAGAAATGAGTAAAGTATTAATCCTGTGTACAGGAAATTCGTGTCGCTCACAAATGGCAGAAGGTTTAATTGCTAATTTTTTTTCTAAAATTCAAGTGTATAGTGCGGGTACAAAGCCTGAAAAGGTAAATCCTTTTGCAGTTAAGGCAATGGCTGAAATGGGAATTGATATTTCAGCTAATGTTTCTAATCATGCTGATGAATATGCCCATATTGATTTTGATTATGTGTTTACGGTTTGCGATAATGCCAAAGAGATTTGTCCAATATACCCAAAGGCTAAGCAGTTAATCCATCATAGTTTTTCTGATCCTGCTGATGCTACTGGTACTGAAAAGGAGCAGTTAAAAGTTTATGTTGCTGTTAGGAATGAGCTTTCAGCTTACTTCACTTCCTTTTTTAAAGGAAAGAGTTAATAAGTAAACTCAGCAGTATAAACTTTTTCGTTTTCAACATTGTCAATTACCTTTAAAGTAAAAGTATGTTTCCCCTTTGTTAAGGATTTATCAATGTTAAACTTTAGTAGGTTTCTTTTGTAATCATAATCCATCAATATCCACTTGCCATCAATTTCTGCTCTGTAGGATTTAATGCCACTATTTTTATCCTTTACCGTTAGCTTAATTGAGGTTTGGGTGTTAAACACTTTTCCTGGGAATATGTTTACGCCTTTTATTTCAGGATTTATGGTGTCAGCTATAATACAAAAATCTCCAAACTCTCTCGTTTTTGTTCTAAGGAATCCATCTTTCCATTTTCCACCTATATGCCAAAAATTCCCTTTCATATCTGTTGTTGCAATATAAGTTTTATTTCTTAAAGTGTCAGCTACATCAGCCTTTATAGAAAGGACATATTTTTTGTGTACAGGCGTATTGTTAAAATGCACATGATGAACTTCACCAAACACTCCATCAACTGAATCAGTTGTGTTGTAATGAAATCTTAAAGGTTCGTACAGTGAAAAGGATTCCATATGGAGTTCCATATTTTCTTTTCTGAAGATGTTTACTTTGTCCAAGCTAAAAGCAGTATTTATAGTGTCTTTTGGTAGCGGGCATCTGTTTAGTAAAGGATGGTTAGTCGATTTAATTTTAAAATCCAATGTTGATTTATTTCCATAAATGTCAGTTACTTCAAGCGAAATTAAATGTGTTAATGTGTCTTTAAAACTTACAATTCCCTCATTGATTAAGTTGCTGTAATTGCTTAGTTTATTATTGGGTAACCTGTAACATCTGTGGTATTTATTTTTGCTTTCTTTCTTTTCTTTATAATCTACATGGGCATTAATATATCGGCTCGTACTAAAGTCTAATTCATCTACTTTAAACTGGTAGCAGATATTGGAATCAACACACAGTTTTATGCTGTACACTCCATTTTTATTATAGCTGTCATTCAGCTTGTCGTAAGTGAATATCCCAACTGAAAAAGCACCATTTATTGTTGGTATCTCACTAATTGAGTAATTATTATCTTTTTTGTTAATCGTAATGATTTTGCTCTTTCTGTAGCCATCAATAAGGGTGGTATCTAAAGCATATATCTTTAGCTTTTTTAGGCTAGGAGCAATGTTGTCAGCAATCTTAAACCCAAATTGTAAAGGGTTTATTGGGTGCTCATTTTTTGTGTCTCTTATTTCGAAATGAAGGTGTGCTCCAGCACTTCCTCCACTATTTCCTGAAAGGGCAATTACTTCTCCCTTTTTAATTGTTAAAGCAGCTGCATTAGGATAGAAATTTATCTCAAAACTTTCTTTTTTGTAATGTTCCTTTTTTACAATGCTATCAATTTTTGCACTGAACCTTTGCAAGTGTGCATATACTGAAGTGTGCCCTGTTTTTGGATGGGTAATATAAATTGCTTTTCCGTAACCCCAAGTAGAAACTTTTATTCTTGAGATATATCCATCAGCAATAGCATATACTTTTTGGCCTTCAACTCCTTCCGTTTTTATGTCAATTCCGGCATGAAAATGATTGCCTCTTAACTCCCCGAAAGTTCCTGAAAGTAACATGCGGAAATCAAGAGGAGCTTGGTAGCCCTGAGCATGCACTAGAGTATTGGCTAAAAGTGTGATTATCAGGAAAAAGTATTTAACTAATTTCATTTGGAAAGTGCTTTGTTAGGGAATTGAAAAGTTCAGCAAATATAACATCAAAATTGTGTTCTTAGTATATTTAAAATCCCTAAGTTTGTAACAATTATTTTCTAGTGAAGAATATTGTAAATAACATAGAAGTAAAGCTTGGAAAGCTGATTGCAAAGTATAAGCAAATCAGAGAAGAAAAGTTGATATTACAACAAGAAAATGAGGGTTTTGTTTCCGTTTTGAAATCTAATGAAAATGAAATTTCAGAATTGCAAGAGAAAATAAAGCTTATGAATATCTCAAAATCTGTTGATGCCTCCAAGCAGGAAGTTAAGGAGACAAGATTAAAGATAAATGAGTATGTACGGGAGATTGATAAATGTATTGCATTATTAAATAAATAGAATCAAGCACAGTGGATAAGTTATCGATAAAATTACATATAGCGAATCGTATTTATCCAATGAAAATTGAGCGTAAGTCTGAAGAATTTATTAGGAATTCTGTTAAAAAAATAGAAGAGCGCCTAAAGTTTTATGAAGATAATTACGCGATTAAGGACAAGCAGGACTTACTAGCTATGTGCCTTATTGAGTATGCTTCAAAGTTTGAATCTATGAGTAATAAAAAAGTAGTTGAGGATGATGGTGTTAGTGAAAAATTAGCCGAAATAGATGCCTTGCTATCTAGTAATATATAAATAGTTCTTTTAAATAAAACAATTTAATCCCGTATTAATGTTATTGTTAAACTCAACACTTAAAGTATTGGGGATTGACTTAATGTGTTAAAAACAGGCCTCTACCCGTAAGGGTTCTCATTTTGAGACAGTGGAAGTTTGCGATATGTTAGCAACCCTATCCATGTTAGAATGGAGTTTTTCAGTTTTTAATGCGGGATTTTTTTAATTAATAAATAATAAAAATGATAGAAATAATTATAGTAGGTTTAGTCGCTTTATCGATAGGTGTAGGGTTGACTTTTTTAGTCTTGAACGGGAAAAATAAAGGAAAGGCAAATGCCATTATTTCAGAAGCAAATAAAGAGGCTGAACAAATAAAAAAAGAAAAGCTTTTACAAGCAAAGGAAAAATTTATTGAGTTAAAGTCAGAGCATGAAAAAGTTATTAATAAGAAGAATAATGAAATTAATAATGCACACCAAAGAGTAAAGCAAAAAGAAAATACCCTTAACCAAAAATTAGCTGAAGTAAACAGAAAGGATGCTGATTTTAAAAAAGATAAAGAAAGTATTGATCAGCAAAGGTCAGTGTTGGATAAAAAACAAACTGAGCTTGAAAAGTCGCATAAAATACAAGTTGAACAATTAGAGCAAATTTCTAATCTTTCAGCTGAAGAGGCAAAGGAAAAACTAGTAGAAACCTTAAAAGATGAGGCAAAAACTCAGGCGCTAACAATCATAAACAATACAATTGAAGAAGCAAAGCTTACTGCAAAGCAAGAGGCAAAGAAAATTGTTATTCAAACCATACAAAGGATAGCGACTGAGGAAGCTGTTGAAAATGCGGTATCTGTTTTTAACATTGATAGTGATGCTATAAAAGGTAGAATTATTGGTAGGGAAGGGCGTAATATTAGAGCCATTGAAGCTGCAACAGGGGTTGATATTGTAGTGGATGATACTCCAGGAGCAATTATCCTTTCTTGTTTTGATTCTGTTAGAAGGGAGGTGGCGCGTTTATCATTGCATAAATTGGTTACTGATGGTAGAATACATCCTGCAAGAATTGAGGAGGTAGTGAAGAAAACGGAGAAGGAGATTGAAGATGAAATTATTCAGATTGGTAAAAAAACTACTATTGATTTAGGAATTCATGGCTTACACCCTGAACTGATTAAGATGGTTGGAAGGATGCGTTACCGTTCATCTTATGGACAAAACCTATTACAACATTCGCGTGAAACAGCAAACATGTGTGCTACTATGGCTGCTGAATTAGGCTTAAATACTAAGTATGCTAAAAGAGCAGGTTTACTACATGATATCGGAAAAGTATCTCCTGATGATGCAGAAACGCCACATGCTATTATTGGAATGAAATTAGCCGAAAAATATGGAGAGAAGCCAGAAGTATGTAATGCTATTGGGGCTCATCATGATGAAGTAGAAATGACTTCTTTAATAGCACCTTTAATTCAGGTTTGTGATGGGGTTTCAGGTGCAAGGCCAGGAGCAAGAAGAGCAATGACTGACCAATACATTAAGCGTATTAAGGAATTAGAGGAAACTGCTTTAGGTTACCCTGGAGTGCTTAAATCTTATGCTATTCAAGCAGGTAGAGAGCTAAGGGTTGTGGTGGAAAGCGAAAAAGTTACTGATGAAAAAGCTTCAGAGTTAGCATTCCAAATATCTGATAAAATACAGAATGAAATGACTTACCCTGGGCAAGTGAAAGTTACTGTGATTAGGGAAACTAGAGCAATTAGTTACGCTAAGTAATTTGCTCGTCAATACAAAAAAGAAAACCCACTCATTGAGTGGGTTTTTTATTTTTTAATTATTTTTAGATGTTTGTTACCAAAATAAAACTTTTATAGTTCCATTGTATACTTGAACTAATGTGTTGCTTTTTTCAAAATCTACTCCATCTAAAGACATTCCGTAATTATCTAATTCATATTTTACTTTTGCTATTAATTTTTCAGGCCCTCCTTGCGTTTGGATATTGGAATAATTTTGTTTTATTATAGGGAATCCGGCATTGTTAGTAATAACTAATTGTCCTCTTCCTTCAGTGATGTCTGTAAATTCATAACTATAAGTTATAGTTATTTTTTTGTTAAGCACTTTAAGTTCCTTAAGTTCCTTCTCTTTTTCTTTACTCAATTTAGCAATTTGCTCTTTCAATTTTGTATTTTCTCTTTTAAGATCTGATTTTTCTTTGGCTATGGATAGGTCTTCTTTTCTTTTCTTTTCTTCAGCTTCTGACTTTGATTGTTTTTCTTTTTCTATTTTTTGTTGCTTTTTCCTTTCTTCATCTAGTTTAGCTTCTTTCTCTTTTTCTTCTTCTAATCTTTTCCTTTCTTCATCTAGTTTAGCTTCTTTTTCTATTTTTTGTTTCTCCTTTTCTTTTGCTAACTTTTCTTTTTTCAATTCCTCCTCTTTGAATCGGGTGCTTTTCACTTTTTTTAATATAGTGCCATCTTTTACATTAATAAGAGTAACCTCTAAATCTAAATTTTCGATCCATTGATTAGATTCTTCTTCATTTTCATAAGGACCAATAAATACTTTATAGACTTGTTCAGTGTTATTTGATTTGTTTGGTAAAAAGAAGTAATCACATTTAAATCCTTTAATTTTTAAATCGTTTACCATTGCTTTTGCTGAACCTTCTTCTTCAAAAGACCTAATAATAGCCAATTGACCTCCTTCTATTTCAAAGTTATATTCTAACTGAGTAGAAGTATTTTCTTCAGCAATTCCCTCTGATGAAAAGTCAGGTACTAATGAGTTAAAGTCAATATTTGTATAGCCATAAAAAATACCAAAAGCTACTGACCCAACTATTACCGCCTTTTTCACCCATGATAAATCCAAAGGTTTTTTTTCTTTAGTAGGAACTTCAGGAGTTGAAACCTCAATTACCTCTTCTCTTTGTTGTCTTAGAGGAACAGGCGTTTCATTTTTTTGCTTTATTTGGGCTAATCTTTCCTGAAGAATTCTTAGCTTTTCATCATTTGTTTTGTCGTTCATTTTATAGTGTAAATTAGGAGGCTAATATATTACTTATTATTTAGTGTGTAACAGGCAGCTTTCAAAAATTGCTGAAAGTTTTAAGTTAGCTGATTTTACTTGCTGAGGAATGATACTTTTTTCTGATAATCCAGGGATTGTATTGATTTCAATAACATATGGTTTTTCATTCATAACGATATAGTCAATACGACAAATCCCTCTTAATTGCATTGCTTTATAGATATCAACTGTTAGCTGTTGTACTTCACTAGTCAGTTCTTTGCTTATTCTTGCAGGTGTTATTTCTTCTGATCCCCCTTCATATTTTGCTTGATAATCAAAGAATTCATTTTCCGTTACAATCTCGGTAATGGGTAGCGCTTGAACCTTATTATCGCTAGTGTAAACGCCACAGCTAATTTCTGTACCATCAATAAATTGTTCAATTATCACTTTGCTATCGTGCTTTAAGGCACTGTTAATTGCTGTTGTTAAATCTGATTGTTGTTTTACTTTTGAAATCCCAAAACTTGAACCAGCACCATTTGGTTTTACAAAGCAGGGTAGCTTTACACAATCAATAATTTTTTGTTCATCTATTCTATCTCCTTTTGTATAAAGTAAAGAGGAAGCACAACTAAAACCTAATTTTTTTAATTGCTTATTACATTTGTATTTATCAAAAGTTAAAGCTGATACTTTTGCATTACAAGAAGTATAAGAGATATTTAAAGCATCAAAATATGGTTGAATCATTCCGTTTTCGGCCGGTGACCCGTGCAATGCCATAAAAACAGCATCAAAAACTATAGGCTTACCTTCTAATTTAAATATGAAATTACTTTTCTCCATATCAATCTTTTTATCTTTGACAAGGGCAGTAAATTTATCATCTTTAAGGTGAATAATATAAGCTATAAATAATTCAGGGTTTAAATGTTGCAACACAGTATTAGCACTTAGTATAGAAATATCATACTCGGCAGAATCCCCACCCGTTAAAATTGCAATGTTTTTCATCTTATATATTCTAAAACAAACTAACAAAATATTTATTGTTTATCAAACACCTTTACTTGCATAATTTTTATATTTGTAAATCGTTATTCAACTAGAAATACAATTCGAAAATGTTATCCATTTTAAAAGACAAGAAATTATATAAAAATTTATTATTAGCAGTAATTACTCTAGTAATTCTGTTTTTTGGATGGCTAAAATACTTGGATTATTATACTTTACACGATAAATACATTCAAGTTCCTGATTTTAATAATGTCCCAATTCCCAAATTAGATTCAGTAGTTGAAGCGAATGATATTCGATATGTAATTATTGATTCTATTTTTGATAGAAGCAAAACAAAAGGAATAGTTGTTAATCAGGACCCTGAACCTTTTACAGATGTAAAGCGCAATAGAAAAATTTATTTAACAATTAATTCTTTACAATCACGAAAAGTTAAATTCCCTAATATTTATGATTTATCATTGCGTCAGGCTATTCGTAAATTGGAAAAAAATGGATTGGAAGTAGGACGCTTGGAATACCGAGCTAATATTGCAACTAACAAGGTATTAAACTATAAAATAAATGGCATTAAAATTGAAGTAGGACAAGAACTTTATATTGGTGCAGTTGTTGATTTAGTTGTAGGTAAAGGCCTAAGTAAGCAAAGTATGATTGTTCCTAACCTAGTTGGTTTAACTAGAATGGAGGCTAATTTTATACTAAAATCAACCTCTTTTAATATTGGATCTGAAATTTTCAAATCGTCAGTTGAAGATTCTGCATCAGCAGTTATTTATAAGCAGTTTCCAATAGGGAATGATGATAATACTTTAAATATAGGTTCGGCTATTGACCTATTTTTTGAAAAAGTAAAACCAACTAACTTATAATGAGAATTACTCTATTTATAACGCTATTGTGTTATTCGGTTATTGCAACAGGGCAGGAGGTAGTTTCTACCTTAGTAAGTAATCCTGTTTTGAAAGCTGGGAAAGTATTAGTTACGAAAAATAAGAGTGCAATCACTTTGCCTTTTTTTGATGATTTCGCTTATGATTTTCCTGTTGTTGATATTGATCTTTGGCAGCAGAGTAGTGTTTTTGTAAATAGAACTTATCCTATTAATCCTGTTACAGTTGGTGTTGCTACTTTTGACGGCTTAGATGAATATGGTTTTGCTAGAGATTTTTCTCAAGTGAATCCTTCAGAACCTTCCGATACTCTGTTGTCTCAGGAAATTGATTTATCAGTAGTAGATACAGCTTATCTGATGTTCTATTTTCAAGGGAAAGGCATAGGAGATGCACCACAATTTAATGATTTGTTAGTTTTAGAATTTCGAAATGATACTTTAGGCTGGGAGCAGGTTTGGTATTCTAATGGGCAAACAATGCAAGAATTTAAAAAGATAATTAATTTAATAAATGAACCAAAATTCTTGCACAATGCATTTCAATTTAGGTTTAGGAATTATGCAACAGTTTCCGGGAATTTTGACCATTGGCATATTGATTATGTGAAGTTGGATGAGTTTCTGACTGCTAATGACACCATACAATTAAATGATGTTGCTTTTGTGTATACGGCACCTTCTTTCCTTAAAAGATATGAGCAAATGCCTTGGACACATTTTAAGAATGATAAGCTAGCTGAAATGAATGATACAGCTGCCATTTTTCTTAGGAATAATGGAGCTGGTATCAATGTGGATTATCAGTATAATGTATTTGAAAATAATAACTTAATTGCTCATTATCCTACTCTTGGCGTTAGCAGAAATGTAAGTGTTTTTGATTATGATTCTATTATTGGTAATTTTGAATTTACTAATCCACCAATTTCGATTAGTTCATCTGTTTTTACTTCTTCATTTCCTGATAGCGTTTCTTTTAAAATAGAACACATTATTAGTACAGGATTGCTGGATAATAAATGGAATGATACCTTATGTTTCCAACAAGAATTTAATTCAAGTTTTGCTTATGATGATGGAGTTGCAGAATCAGCTTATGGAATTAATGCAAGTGGAGCAAAGCTAGCTTATCAATTTAAGTTAAATCGTCCTGATACTTTAAGGGCTATACAAATGTACTTCCCTCAAATGTTGGACTCTGTAAATCATATTCCATTTCAGTTAACGGTTTGGGATGATAATGCTGGCTATCCAGGAAATATAATTCATCAGCAACAGGTTAACCCTGAACATACTGAAAAGGGTGATTTTCACTATTATTATATAGATTCATCTTTCCAGATGTTGGGTGCTTTTTATGTCGGATGGGTACAAACTACAAGTGATTTGTTGAATATCGGTTTAGATAAAAACAAGTTAGCTAATGACTATATGTTTTATAATGCAGGCTCAGGTTGGAGTAATTCAATATATCCTGGGGCGTGGATGATTCGACCTATAGTTAGTATGGATGAATTAGTATTAACACAAATTGAATCGAAAAAAAAATTATTTAAAGTATTTCCTAACCCAGCAAAACAGGAATTAAATATTATAGTAAGTACAACTGATAATTTAATTTCAATTTATAATTTGCATGGAAAATTAGTGAAACAGAGTTTTTTTTCTATTACTAATTGCAAGTTAAATATTACTGATTTATCATCTGGAATGTATGTTGTAGAAGTGAGAAGTAAAAAAGGGAGAGATTTTAAAAAATTTATAATTGAATAAAATGGAAGAGAAAAAGTTTGAACACTATAAATTTGTTGCAGACAAAGGACAAAACCCTTTACGAGTGGATAGGTATTTGCAAAATTTTGTTGAGTTTTCAACCAGATCAAAAATTCAGCAGGCTGTAAAAGCAGGTAATGTTAGGGTAAATGATAAGGTGGTAAAGTCCAATTATAAGGTGAAAGGGAATGATGTGGTTACGGTTGTTTATGATTACCCTCAGGAAAAAAATGAATTATTGCCTCAAGATATTCCAATTGATATTATGTATGAGGATGATGATTTATTAATTGTGAATAAAGAAGCAGGTATGGTTGTACATCCTGGTTTTGGAAATTATGATGGAACTTTAGTGAATGCTTTGGCTTTCCATTTTCAGAATTTACCCAATATGGGAGAGGAGGATAGACCTGGTTTAGTCCACAGAATTGATAAAAATACTTCAGGAATTTTAGTGATTGCCAAAACTGAAAAAAGCATGACTACTTTAGCTAAAAAGTTTGAAGATAGAGATTTGAATAGAAAGTATATTGCTCTAGTTTGGGGTGATGTAAAACAGGAAGAAGGAACAATAACTGGTCATATTGGGAGGAGTCTGAAAAATAGAAAAATAATGGATGTTTTCCCTGATGGAGAATATGGAAAACATGCTGTTTCGCATTATAAAGTTTTGGAGAGATTTGGCTATACTACTTTAATTGAGTGTAAATTAGAAACAGGTAGAACTCATCAGATTAGAGCTCATTTTAAATTTATTGGTCATCCTCTTTTTAATGATGAAGAATATGGAGGTGATCGTATTTTAAAGGGAACTACTTTTACTAAGTACAAGCAGTTTGTACACAATTGCTTTAAAATTTGCGATAGACAAGCTTTACATGCAAAGTCCTTAGGATTTGTTCATCCTACAACTAATAAAGAAGTTTTATTTGATTCTGAATTACCAGAAGACATGCAACAACTGATTGAAAAGTGGCGTAAATATGCCAACCATCAACTACTTTAAAATTTAATATTCTTTAATGGTATTGTAAACCGTATCTCTTTCAATAGGAGTACGGCCAACTGTTTTAATTAAACCTACAATTTCTTCAATACTCATTGTGGGTTTTTGATCCTCAACACCTGCCATGGAATATATTTTTGTGGTATCGTCAATTGTTCCGTCAATATCATCTACTCCAAAAGCTAATAAGTTTTGTGTTGTCTTTTTCCCAATCATTGGCCAGTAGGCTTTTAAGTGATTGAAATTATCCATAAAAATTCTTGCAAAGGCATATAGTCTCATGTCGTCAACAACACTTACTTCATTAATGTGTGACATCTGGTTGTTCCCGTTACGGTATTTTAAAGGAATGAAAGTATTGAATCCTCCTGTTTTATCTTGTAGATTTCTTAGTCTACTCATATGGTCAATTATATGTTTAGGTTTCTCAATATGTCCGTAAAGAATAGTCGCATTAGATGGCATTCCTAAGCCATGAGCAGTTTCGTGTATTTCAAGCCATTGTTCTGAACTACATTTGTCCTTACAGATTTCATCTCTTACTTCTTTGTCAAATATTTCTGCTCCACCTCCTGGTAGAGAATCTTGTCCAGCATCTTTTAGCATTTGTAAGCCCTCTTTGTAGCTTACTTTTGCTTTTCGACACATATATTCTAACTCCACAGCTGTAAATGCTTTTATATGTATTTCAGGGCGAATTGCTTTTATCTTTTCTATAAGTTCAATAAAGTAATGCAATCCCATTTTTGGATGCACTCCACCAACTAAATGAACTTCAGTAATTTCTTTTCCTTCATAAGCTTTTAGCTTATCTATCATCTCGTCAATTGTGGATTCCCAAGCATCTTCTTTTTTACTTATCTTTATGGAATAAGCACAGAATTTGCAGTCAAAAACACAAATATTAGTAGGTTCAATATGTATGTTTTTATTGAAGAATGTTTTGTTTCCATTCTTATCTTCACGAATAGCATTTGCTAGTGTCCCTAATAGGGAAAGAGGAGCTTCAGTGTAAAGTTTAATTCCTTCTTTTTCTGTTATCCTCTCTTGCTGAATTACTTTTTGAACTATGGATTGTAATCCATCATCCAACTGTGCAGCAACTAGATTTGTTTTTAGCATTATTTAGTAAGAATAATTTTTTCAATATGCGTTCCTTTATCAGTACTGATATTGATGAAATACACTCCATTTTCAAATGATGAAAAGTCAATGGTGTTTGTTGTAAAGTTTTCAGTAAAGAATATTTGTTTTCCAATAATATTAGTGATGCTTAAGCTGTTAATTTTATCAGCTGAAGTGATGTTTATTTTTCCTAGTGTTGGGTTTGGGTAAATGTGTAAGTTTTCTAATTGGTAGTTATTTATTCCTGTTCCAATGTTACCTGTACAATTCATGCTAACTGTTGAGTTTTTTAAAGCTGAACGGTAACCATTCAAAGTTGCATTCATAACATTTACTTGGTCAGTTGAAAACATCCAAGTATTTGATGCGTACGACATGAAGTTTTCGTCCATGTCTAATACATCAGTATTAAAGGTATTGGTATATTGAAGATCATTGCAAGTATTGTTGTTGGTGCTAGAATTGACATTACCCCAGTAAATATCTTTAGTGGCTGGAGTGTCATCAACATATCCTCCCCAATTATTATTGTCATTATCGCAACAAATAGGGTTTCCTTGAGCGTCAGCATCCTCACAGAAAGTATGCATTAATCCTAAATAATGTCCAATTTCATGAGTTGCTGTTTTACCGTCAGATGTTGCTGCTGATAAAATTGTACCAAAATGTTGAAAGTCCACAACCAATCCATCTTTCCATGCATTCCATGATTGTAGTCCTGGCAAATAAGCATAGCCAAGCGTCATCCCACCACCACTTGAATTTGTTAAATTACATACCCAAATGTTTAAATATTTGGATGGATCCCATGCATCCATTCCTCCGTTAACTGTTTTTTTCATAGCATTGGACTCAAAGCTGTCATCAGCATCCCAATATGCTTGAGTAGTTGAAGTTCTGGTTATTCCACTTGTAGCGTTTCCGGTAGGGTCAGTAGTTGCTAGGCAAAACTTCATGTTAGGATTTCCCCAATAATTTAAGAAAGTGTTTCTTGGCGGATTCGGGAATTCAGGATTTGTTTTGCTATAATCTTCATTTAATACTCTAATAGCATCTTCAATCTGAAGATCTGAAATATTAGTTCCTATACCAATATTACTATGCGTGTTTTTATGAATAATATGAATTACAATTGGAATATTAAGAGTTGTTTTTTCAGTATTATTTGCTTTTATCCATGCAACATTTTCTGCAATTGAATTTACTCTTCCTTTAGCATAGTCAGGATTTGTTAATAGTTCATGCTCCATAAGTGGAGTGGTCATACATTTTTTAAAATTTTCTTGAGCACTCATTACAAATGAAGTAAGTACTAGTAAGGATAATATTGATATTTTTTTCATTTCTTTTTCGTATTTATAAAGTGCTGCAAATATAATTTTTTACGTTAATTTTGATTGATTTATTGGGTAATAAAATCAGTGTCAGTAAGTGTTTTTAAAAAAGCAACTAAATCTTGCTTTTCTTGATTTGTCAATTGTAAACCAACTCCTAATTTTTTCATTAAAGGATCAACAGTTGATGAGTATTCTCCTCCAGAGTTGTAATGTTCAACTACTTCTTCTAGTGTTGAAAATCTTCCATCATGCATATATGGAGCAGAGAACTCAATATTACGTAATGTTGGGGTTTTAAATTTTGCATTATCAGACGCATTATTTGTGATTTTGCCGAAACCTAAATCAGTAAATGGTTCAGGATCTAATCCATTATTATGAAATAAATTATCCATAAACATCTGTGTGCCATGGCAATGAAAGCAATCTCCTTTTTCGGAATTAAAAATTGCATAGCCACCAAGTTCAGAGGCAGTAAGTTGTGTTTCTCCCTTTAAATATTTGTCAAATTTACTATTTGCAGATATTAATGTTCTTTCAAATTGAGCAATAGCCATGACTACATGATTTGAATCTATATAATCAATGTTAAATGCTTCCTTAAAAAGGGTAGGGTAATCGGCATGTAAGTTAAGCGTTGTTTCTACGTTATTCCAGTCATTATGCATTTCAATA
>Ga0209709_10003223_pt1 | contig 13659 bp, 16 predicted proteins | sample ArcticOcean_MG_C_2_FD_187435 | JGI IMG/M metagenome (GOLD analysis project Ga0209709, IMG submission 187435) | Marine microbial communities from western Arctic Ocean - ArcticOcean_MG_CB4_136 (SPAdes) (version 2) | ecosystem: Environmental > Aquatic > Marine > Oceanic | place: Arctic Ocean... | reverse complement strand
TTTTCAAAAAAATTTAAATCATAATGTCTAATTTCCAATAGAGATGTCATATTATTAATAATATATCACCATTTTTTTTTATATCAATTTTACATTAATTTAAAATTGAAACGAACTTAAATATATTTTATTAATATTATTCACGATGACTTCAGTATTAGAGAAATCTTCAAAAAATAATCTATATTATAAAATTTCAGGATGGGACGATGAAAAATTAGATTTAAAACAAAAACTATTAAGAGGTATTTATGCTTTTGGGTTTGAAAAACCCAGTTCTATTCAAAGTAAAGCTCTTTATCCAATGACCTTCAGACCACCTATAGATATTATTGCGCAAGCACAATCTGGAACAGGAAAAACAGGTGCTTTTGTTACAGGTACTCTTCAAATTATTAATGAAAATAATAATAATACTCAAGCTATTATATTAGCTCCAACTCATGAATTAGCTATTCAAACAAAACAAGTATTAGATGATATTGGAAGATTTTTAGGAATTAAAAGTCAATTATTAGTTGGCGGAACATCAGTAGAGAAAGATAAAAAAAATCTATTAGATAATACTCCTCATGTCGTAATTGGAACACCAGGAAGAATTCATGATATGTTTAGAAGAAGATATTTATCAAACAAATATTTAAAATTATTGGTTATTGATGAAGCAGATGAAATGCTATCTTCTGGATTTACAGAACAAATGTATAAAATTTTTCAATTCATGCCAAATGAAATTCAAATTGGATTATTTAGTGCTACTATGCCTACTGACTTACAAGAATTAACAAACAAATTCTTAAGAGACCCGATTAAAATTTTAGTTAAAGCAGAAGAACTCACATTACAAGGAATCGCACAATATTTTATAAATATTGAAAATGATGTTCAAAAATATGAAACACTTAAAGATTTATTTTCAAGTTTGAGTGTATCACAAGCTATTATATATTGTAATAGCACCAAAAGAGTTGATGATTTACAAGAAGCAATGGAAGCAGATAATTTTCCTGTTAAAAAAATTCATGGTAAAATGCCAGATGATGAAAGAAAAAAAACACACGCAGAATTTAAAAGTGGTGGTTGTCGTGTATTAATTACATCAGATTTGTTTGCCAGAGGAATTGATGTTCAACAAGTTAGTATTGTTATTAATTTTGATATTCCTAAAAATGAGCATACTTATTTACACAGAATTGGACGTTCTGGAAGATGGGGAAGAAAAGGCATAGCTATTAATTTTAGTTCAAAACACGATGCTACACGTCTTAAAGGATTTGAAGATTATTATTCTACTCAAATTGTAGAAATGCCAGCAAACTATACCGAACACTTAGGATTAAATTAATTGTTTAATAAATAATAAAATTTTCTTTATTTATTAATCGTTTAATAAATAATACAATTTTCTTTATTTCATTTAAATGTTAAATAAAGAAAACAACTTTTTTTCTGAAGACACTTTTAAATTACCTATTGAATTTTTAAAAAATAAACAAATAATTTCAAATAATATTAAAAATGATTTAGAATTAATAAATACAATTTCAAAAGATACTAAATCAATATACGATTATACGTTTAACCCTAAATCTGAATTAGGTAAATTAAGCATACCTTCATGGTCAAAATATTTTACAACCGATAAAGATTTTTTAGAAGATTCACAGAAATTATATAAAAACATAGATTCTATTCCATTTGAAAAATCTATTATAGAAAATATGCTTAAATCTTGGAGAGAAGTTAGAAGTCAAAACAACTTTTTAGAAAGATATCAATATATTGATTTTCAAAGATTTAAATGGCTTAATAAATCCGCAATATTTTTATCCATATTAAGTTTTTATAATATTTCAGCCCCTGTTTTACAATTAATTGCACCCTTATTTATTTTAGTTGTACCATTTGTTGTACTTAAAATGATGCGATTACCTATCACATGGTCAACATATTATAAAATACTAAAAGAAAATTTAAGAAATCATGCCGTCGGAAAACTTTTTTTTTCATTTAAAAATGCTTCACTTGGGAATAAATTTTATTTAGTATTCGCTGCTGGTATGTTCTTTTGGAATATTTATCAAAATATTTTAAGCTGTTATAGATTTTATATTAATACACATTACATAATTAATAAATTTGAAATTATAAACAATTATTTAGATTATACTATTGAAAAAATGAAATATTTTCACACATTATCAAAAGATTACAAATCTTATAATAAATTTAATACTAATTTATTAATTTATAAAGATAAATTGCAAAAATTTCATAACACTATTCGTAACTTACCTGATAATACTCATAAATTGGGAAAAATAAAATATATTGGAAAACTTATGAAAAGTTTTTTTATACTATATGATGATCAAAATATTGAAAATATTATACAATATTCCTTTGGATTTCACGGCTATATTGATACTATATTAGGTATTAATAAAAATATACAAATAAAAAAATTAAATTTATGTAAATTTAAAAATAAATTTAATATTGATTTTAAGAATATGTATCACCCTTCTATTGAAAAGCCTATCAAAAATAATATAAATTTAAAGAAAAATATTATTATCACTGGTCCAAATGCAGCTGGGAAAACCACAACCATAAAAGCAACCGCAATTAATATTTTATTATCACAACAAATTGGATTAGGATTTTTTGAGAGTGGGACTAATGGATTATTTGATTATATACATTGTTATTTAAATATACCAGATACTTGCTCAAGAGATAGTTTATTTCAAGCAGAAGCAAGAAGATGTAAAAATATATTAGATTTAATTGAAAAAAATCCCAATAAAAAACATTTTTGTATATTTGATGAATTATATTCTGGAACTAACCCATATGAAGCTATAAGTAGTGCTTATTCTTATTTAAATTATATATCCAAAAATAAAAATGTTAGATTTTTATTAACCACACATTATATTAGACTTTGTAATTTATTTAAGAAAGAAAAAACAATTTCAAATAAATCTATGAAAACTTTATTTAACAAAAATAAAGAACCAGTATATACTTATAAAATAATCAAAGGAATTTCTACTGTAAAAGGTGGTGTTTCTGTATTAAAAAAATTAAATTATCCTGAAAAAATAATAAATATGACGAATGATATTTTAGAAAAAATATAATAAATACAACAAATTATATTTTAGAAAAAATATAATATACGTTTGAATATACTTTTTATTTTATTCTTATCTATTAATAATGGTTTTATCAAAAGGACTTGTGATTAGTTTAGGTATTAGCGCGCTGAGTTGTACATTACTGTTTTTATATTTTAGAAGAAAAATGTCATCTATGGAAAGAAAAGTTGATATTATGTTTGATTTAGTACAAAATTATCAACCATCAAATAATGAAGTATATCAAAATAATGAACAACATTATAGTAACACTGATGAAAGTAATACTCAAAGTAATAATGATTGGAATAATGATTCTTCAAATAAAGAAGATATTGATAATAGAATTGAAATTTCTGATGATTCTGATGATGATAGCGAAGAAATTAGTGATAGCGAAAGTGATGAGGAAGAAGAAATCCCCAAATTATCTTTAGCAAAAGTACAAGATATGTCATTATCACTATCTGATGTCAAAAAAATTACAGTTAAAGAAGTAGTTCAATGTAACAATAATATTGAATTAGAAGAAGTTGATAGTTTAGATGAAATTGATGATGATGATGATAATAATGATGATGATGATGATGATAATGATACTAACAATGAAGATAATACAGTAATTCCTAATAAAAATATTACAGTTTCAAAAGAAGCACATGATTCTGCTTCAGATAACGAAGATGTTGATTATCATAAATTAAAAGTAACAGAATTAAAAGCTATTGCTGAAGCAAAAGGTTTAACTAATTATAAATCATTAAAAAAGGACACTTTAATTCATTTAATAAAATCATCTGAATAATTTTATATATCAAATATATAAATGAGCTGGGCTACTTGTTATTCAGGTTCTAATAATATACATTTTAATACACCTCCTTTCATGAGTGATGGAAGATTCTTTACTAATTTTAATCCTTCATATGATGCAAATGCTAAATTTAGGAATAAATTAGGTATTAAAAATAATTACGATTACAGACAATGGTTAATTGGAAATGGTAAAGGACTAACTGAAAAAAATCAAGAATTAGCTTGTAATGAATGTTCTCCGTGTGTCAAAAAGGTTGCAAATTCAAATCATATTAATAAATATTTATTTCAAGGTTGTGCGGATAATTCAAGACCATATGGTTATGAAAATTCTGATTTAAAAAAATTATATTTCTCAAGACAATCTTTACAATCACAATTAATCGCTCCAATTATGACACAAGAACAATTGTTATTAAAAAAAGCAACGCAATAGTTTTAATATTATTAAATAACTAAATAATATTTAAACAATAAATAACACGTATGTGTATGAATATATTAAGTATAGATGTTGGAATGAAAAATTTAGGAATTTGTTTATTTTTTATTACCGATGAATTAAATTATAAAATTAAAATTTGGGATGTATTAAATTTATGTAACGAACAAAATTATTGTTGCAGTGAAATAAATAAAAAAACAAATAAACCATGTAATAAAAAAGCAAAATTTACAAAAAATAATAAATATTATTGTAAAATTCATGCCAAAAATAAAGAATTTAAAATACCATCTTCCGAGTTAAATACTAAAAAAATCACAAAATTAAAATTTCTAAAACTAAAAGAATTAGCAAATAAATACAATATTGATTTTGGGAAAAAAATTAAAAAAGATGATTTGAAATTGTTAATATTAAATAAAATAAATGAAGAATATTTTGATATTATATCTTCAATTAAAGCAAATACTTTTAATTTAGTTCAATATGGTAGGAATTTAAAAAAAAAATTTAATACTGTACTTAAAGATATTAAAATAGATGGGGTTATTATTGAAAACCAAATTGGACCATTAGCTATGAGAATGAAAACTTTACAGGGAATGATTATGCAACATTTTATTGAAAAAGATATACCTCTTGTAGAACAAGTATCTGCTTCTAATAAATTAAAAGAATTTTTAGGAAATAAAAAAACAACATATGCTGAAAGAAAAAAAGAAAGTATAATTATAACCCGGAACATTTTAAATGAAAATAATTTTCTTAATAACTGGTTGGAAATATTTAATAAACACAAAAAAAAGGATGATTTAGCTGATAGTTTTTTACAAGGTAGGTGGTATTTAAAAAATACCATTTTAAAACATAAAACAGATTAATATATTTATTATGCGGATTACTTAAAATTAAAAGTTCTATTTAAAACATAAGATGGAAGAAATCAAACTAAATTTAGGAAAACCTAATTTAAATGTCACAAGCACTGATTCAGTTGGTGCAATAAAAATCAATATAGATGAAGCTCCCAGAAAAAGTGTTAATTTTGGACCAGGAGCTGAAATGCTTATGAATCCTAATAAAAATAAAGCTACTTCTCCTAGAGCAGATATCAACTTATCTGACTTAAACGAACTTGGTAATATCGATATTACTGATAAACCCAGACAGAAAAGACCTTCATTTACTGATATAACCAGTAATATTTTTGGTAATAGCCCACCATTATCAAATGTTACTTTAAAAGTTGATGATACAATTAACATTAATAATAATCCTTTAAAACGAGCAACTACTACTCCAAAAATAGAAACTGATGACGGATTTAAAACATTTAATGAAATTCCTGTTGCTCCTTCAGCACCTCCTACTCAACCATCAATATCTCCAGAAGAAGTGTTGAGAGAAAAATTAAAATTTTTAAGAAAACTTGAAGATTTAGAAAAAAGAGGAATACAATTGACAAAAAAATATACAATGGATTCATCATTAGCTGAAATGAAAGGTGAGTATGAAATGATTAAAAATGAAAAAGAAAAAAAAAACAGCGTTAAATTTCAAGGAAAAATGTTAATGGCTTTTGTTAGTGGTTTAGAATTTCTTAACGGAAGATTTGACCCTTTTGATATCAAACTTGATGGATGGAGCGAAGCTGTTAATGAAAATGTTGATGAATATGATGATGTTTTTGGTGAATTACACGAAAAATATGGAGGAAAAGCTAAAATGGCACCAGAGTTAAAATTATTATTTATGCTTGGAGGAAGTGCCGCTATGTTACATATGACTAATACTATGTTTAAAACCTCTATGCCTGGTATGGATGATATTATGAAACAAAATCCAGAACTTATGCAACAATTTCAAAGCGCTGCTATGAATTCTATGAATCAAAGTAATCCTGGATTTGGACAATTTATGGGAGGTGTTATGGGTGGATCTGGACCTATACCACCTATGGGCTCTCCTCCTGTTCCACCCAGAGAAATGAGACAAAATCCTCCCAGAATGCCAAGACAACAAGCAAGACCAGACGTTGCCGCAAGTAGAAGAAACCAATATAACGATGCTGTTGATGTTAAAGATAATTTCTCAAGAGCACCCAGAGCTGAAATGAGAGGACCAAGTGATTTAGGTGATATTCTATCTGGATTAAAAACAAAAAAAATTAATATTAACCAAAAAGATTCAAACAGTGTTGTAAGCGTTAATGAATTAAATGAAATGAAAAATTCTGTTTTAGAAAAACCTAAAAAATCCAGAAGAAAACCTAAGTCGGAAAGAAATACTATCAGCTTAAGTTTTAATTAAAAATAATAATTAATTATATTATATGGTTTTAGGTATTATTTTATATGAAAGTGCCGATTTAGCATATAATGTTCTTAAATTAGGTTATAATGGTGTTACTGGTGTATATAATTGGTGGTACCAAGTTGAACAAATCGAAAAAGATGAATCTCATAATGAAACCAAAGAATTAATTAAACAATTAAAATTATTAAACAATAAAGTAGAAGAATTAGAAAATATTATACAAAAAGATAAAAACGATTAATACTAATTAAAATTATTAAGTAGTATTAATTATCTGTGCTTTTTTGTTTTTTTACCACCCTTATATTTATGTCTATTTTTACGTGACAATTTTTGTATTTTAATTTTTAATTCGTTAATCTTTTTTGTCTTTTTTGTATTCAACCCTTCTTCTGGATTATTTACTGATTTTTTTATTGTATGTATTTTTTCTCTATATATTTTAATTTTTTTACGATTATATTTTATTGTCTTTTTTTTTCCTCCTCCGACCATAATGTTTTTTTTTTTTGACATCGGTTTAATTGTTTTCAATTTTTCAGTTGCTTGAGCTAATTTAATTTTCGCATTCTCACACACACTATCCGATTCTAACCAATCCTCAAATTTACGTTTCCAATGCTGAGAACGAGTTTCGTCTTTTGAAGGCTTCGTTGTTATTTTAAATGTTAAATGAACATCAATTTCAATACTTTTTTGCTTGGGGTCCTTACTATCCTTCATCATCACAAAATTATTTTTTTTATGTTTAATAATAGACGCATTGTCTATTGTAAACATTTTATTTTTTGGTGGTTTTATCAGTTTATTTTTTTTCATCTTTTTATCATAATTTCCTTTTTTCGCAAAAATCCATGATGGAATAAACCTGATAGGACGTATTTCTTTTTTTATCTTATCTTTCGGAGGACGAGAATAAAACTCGCGATTTAAAGTCTCATCAATATCAATTGTCGTATATGTGTTTGGTAATATTTTGGGAATTTTGACTTTTATAGAATAGTTATTAATATTAATTTGTCTTATTTCATCCGCTTTTGAATTACTGGGAATCCAAAAAGAAATTTTCCATTTATTTTTTTTTTTATGTATTTTTGTAGGATATTTATGTCTTAAAAATGTAAATTTCATCATATCTTCAGCGTGTTCATTAATCAAGACTTTTTCCAAATCTTTGCTGGGCGTGGCACAAAAATATAATTTTATTTTATTTATTTTTATTATATTTTCATGTTTTCCGGTATATTGAGAAATATTTTTTATTGTTTTTTTACTATTAAGTAAAGGATTCATAAATTTTATATCATAAGTTTCAGTAAATTGTTGTCGCCCCATTTCATAGTAATATGGTGTTTTTTTTATCTTAATAATTTTTGCTTCTAAACCATAATTAATATCTTTTGTGTTTTCAGGAACATATTTAACAACGTTTCCTTCTTTTAATTTTTTTGTTAAATCGCCTAATTTTGTATTAAAATTTCTATATGTAACTGGAAATATACTCTTTTTACCAGACATTTCATTTGAACAATAATTAAATGTAACTGAATATAATGTATCATCCGGACATTTATTTTTTTTATCCAATTTTGTTTCTGGTGACCGGGCCAATGGCATCCTACGCTCTTTAATTCTGGAAACTAACTTGCTATTTCCATCACTTGACCGCTCCGCACCAGCACCAATGGCTACTACATTCTTTTGCGGAATAAAACGCACATCCTTTTTGATTTTATTATTAGACATAATCTATTATTATAAATTAGTGAGAAATTATACTAAAGTTTTAAAATTATTTAAATTTCTAAGATGTTCACGTCTTTCTGTTTTTTTTCTTACCTTTTCCAATACTTCACGAGCTTTTTTAATTTCATCATCACTAACTTCGTTATTTGAATCTAAATCTAATAAGTGTTCATAATTTCTATATTTACGTGGAATTATACATAAATCACTTTCTTCATTGAATAAATGTTGTGTTAATACGGTAAAAATAGCTGTTAATGCTAAAGCAATTAATATATCTCTACTTCCCATCCAAGAAATAGCAAAAATTAATAACTGTCGCCCTACATTATTTTTGAAATATTCTTCTTGAGATTTACTTAGTTCTATTGTTACATATTTAGACCCAATATTTAACATTATCATAACTAATCCAGCGAAAAATTTACTATTATTCAATGATTTTAAATAAGTCAAAGTATTTTCAAATATCATATTTAATATTTAATAAGAAAAATATTTATTGGTAGCATTTAAAGTTGATATTTCAGAACCTAATTTCAAAATTCTATCATTTTCTGTTTGACACGGTGATGTAAAATTAGCAGGTCTCCAACTCTTAACATTTACTTTAGGGTCATTATCTCCATTTTTTAAATTATTACAAAAGGTTTCCTTAGTATCTATTAAAACTATTATAATTAAGGCCATAATTATTCCTGATATAATTCCATATTTTTTAGATATGTATGCATTTAGGCATATTAGCATTACCAAATATAAACGATAATCTTGAATGTTTTGTAAAAAAATTGGTTTTTCATATAATAATACAACTAATATACCAAGTAAAATAATTTCAAAATAATTATGCATATATAATTTTATTATATATTTTATTCAGTATATTAATATAAAATTATAATCTTATTTTTTTATAAGTATGGCATCAACTCTTTCATATTCTGATTTCTCATCCAATAATAAAAAAGAAGATTTTTCTTCAAAAAAAAGGAATAGGACAATTAAAAAAAAAAGTAAAAAGGTAGAACAATTCCTAAACACTATGGGAAGTATTGATAGCAACGAAGAAGATGATTTAGCAGATTTTTCTTCAGATTTGAAACAATTTCCACCTAATCCAGAATTAACAAAAACACCTAATGAAAAAACAGATGATTTTAATCAAACAGATTCAGCAGTAAGCCCTGAAGGATTTACACAATTAGACTCAAATAAAACAAACGATATGAATTATCAAAATTATTTCAAAACTTATGTTCCTTATTATAATAAAGCTACAAATAATGCTAATCTTCACGGATCTAAAGATGAATTAATGAGAAAATTAAATTATATGATTCATCTTTTAGAAGAAAATAAAGATGAAAAAACTCAAAATGTTACCGAAGAACTTGTTTTATATATGTTTTTAGGCGTTTTCACTATTTTTGTTGTAGATTCATTTGCTCGTGCTGGAAAATATACACGTTAATTTTATTTATGGTTTTAATAATATTAATTGATAACAACAAATTTAATATTTTTTTATTTTTTGGAAAAGCATTTACAAGTCAATTTATATTAAATAAGTAAATTATTTTATATAAATTTTAATATTTTTTGAGTATTAATATATTAATTTAATATTAAAACATTATTACTTTGAAAAGGTCTATACCCAAAATTATAAAAATAATATGATGTTTTAGTTTTAGATATAGGTTGATATATTTTCATTATTTTTTTTAATATTACATTATTATTTGATATATTTTCTATAAATAATCTTGAAAAATTTATCTGTTGATAAATCAAACTTATCGAACACATAAATCCCAAAACAAATACACTTTCATCTGTTTCTTTAAAACTTGCTATTAATTCCATACTTTTATTACCATGGTATGTAGTATATGTATTATGAAATATAAAAAAATCATATGGTTCATTATCTATTAATGTTACTGTTACAAATAATTGTTTATTTGTAACAAGTAATTGAAGATGATTTATATTAGGAGTTATAATACATTTGAACTTTGATTTCATTAATCTTTCATAAACATAAATAAAATATTTAAAAGTGTTTTTTCCAATCAATATTGTTCTTATATTTCCTTCATCAAATTTAACTAACTTATCCCAATAAAAAATATTAAATAAATAATTATTGTAAGCTGTTAAAGGTACTATCAATGTTACATCGCCTTCTCTTTTAAATAAAAATACATGTTCGCTATTTTTATTTCGACAATTTACATAATGACTATAAATTATTTTTGGAGCTATACCTTTTTTTCTATATTTTTGATGAACACACAAAAAATCAACATATCCTATAGCTAATTTTTTATTTTTTATATAACAATCTAATGGTCTTGTGCTCATTGTTCCTATTATTTTTTTCGAGTTGTTTTTATCATACATTATTGATAAATGAGATTTTCTATTATGATATTTAAAAAAATTTAAAACATCCATTTTAGAAGGATTATATTTTTCTTGTTTATATGGAAGATAGTGTCTTTTTATAAAATAAGCAAATTGAGCTTTTAATTCAGTCGGGGTATTTCCATATGTATTCCAAAATATTTTGGAATCGTAAAATTTATTTTTTTCTGGTTTTTTATGTTGAATAATTCCTGGAGGAATTAACCAATATTTTATATTATGAAAATGAAAAACTGGTTGTTTTGACCAAAAAGGAACTTTTATTTTATAAATAACAACAATTAATAATATAATACTTACTATTCCTAATAATATGTACATTAATAAGTTAATATTTTAATTTTTTAATTATTAAACGTATATATATATATATAATATAATGAATAGTGTTCCAGAAATAGGAAAGTATATAATAAAATCAATAATTGATAATATGGACGAAGAAACTCCTATAAATTTTGAATATCCAAAAACAAAGGTTCAGATAAAAAAATGGAGTCGCGCTATAAGGAATATTAATAAAGTTTTAGAATATAATTTATATTCATATAGAAAGTTTGTAGGAGAACCCCTCACAAATTATCAACGCACATTTTTAAAATATAATATAATTTATTCCGGATTACATTTTATGCCTCACAAAATATATTATATGGGTAAAAGATTGCGTAAATTAAAAATACATTTATCAAAAATATATCCAGTATTACCTTATCAACGAAATACTATTTTCTATAATCAAACTGCTAAAAGTGCAACGAAGTCGGCAAGAACTTATCAATAAATTAATATATTATAAATTATTAATTTATTATACAACAACAAACCAGTTCTTTTTTTAATGATATGATTCACTTCTCCATTTTCTTCATAAAAATATAAAAATGTCTCAACATTCCACAATGTGATAGTCAATTAAAACTTTGAGGGAGAGTAACATAAAGCTTTCTGGTTCTTTTATTAGCTAATCTTTCAACATCACCTATATGTTGTGTATATTGTGATGGGAAAATATCAAGAAAAGCATCTACATATAATTTTTCCTTTCTTTCAGGAACAGAAAGCATAAATAATTCCTGTTTACCTTCTGCTTGTCTTTCTACTAAACCAAAAAAATTTGCCTTTAATTGTGTTTGAAAATTCTCTTTTTCTTTTGACCATTTTTTATTATAAATTTCTTTTAAATCTCCAAAACGAGGGGCTCTCCACCACCACTGTTGTTCCCGCCACTGTCACCACCACTGTTCCCACCACTGTCACCACCACTGTTCCCAGTTTGTCCATCATCTGTTGAAGTTAGTAAGGGTCTTGTAAATTCTGCCATATTTTATTTATTAATACAATAAAAAATAAAATAATAACGAATAATTATTGTGGTTTATAAAGTAAATATAAGTATTGATTCTGATATTGTGTTGTAATCATATCAATTTTCCCTTGTAAAATAAAACCAATATTTTTAGCTAACCCTAATATATGTTTTTGAGTTTCCATATATAATTTATGACTGTTTTGACGTACATGTTTTGTTTTATCATCTTTAAAAGTTTCATTAAACTCTGCTAAATTGTTTTTTTTATCTAAATCAAATTTAGCTCTATATTGAAAGTCTTTGAATTTAACTAAAGACGTTGTTATCCTTTCCTTAGCATATTTTTGAGCACTAACAAGATGTAATGGATCAGCTACATTTAATATAGGGTCAAATTTATCTCTATTAACCAAATGTAAAATTAAATAACCTCCAGGCATTAACCAACTATAACAGTTTTTCAAAAATCTATTTTTATCCTCAATATAATATATTGTAAAGTAGAAACATGTTATTGTTGTAAAACTTTGTTCTGGATATAACATTGATTCTAATACATCACCGTGTTTAAAATTCAAATCAGGATATTTATTTTTTGAATATTTAATCATTGCTTCTGATTTATCAACTCCTTCTGTTTTATATCCTGCTTTATTTAATAAATTAACATGTTGTCCTGTTCCGGAACCAACATCTAATACTTTATTTATTGAATTTATTTTTATTAATCTTTTTATTTCACCAACTTCAAAATCATTTTTTGCTTTATCTAAAATTAATTCATCGTAAATGTCTGTATAAAATTCATCATATATATTATTTCCTCTTTTTAATATGAATTTATCTTTTTGAACAAATCCTTCTTTATAAATCATATCTTTATTAATTATCATTAAAATTAATAAAATTATACCTGTTATAAGAGCAAATTTAGACCAACCTTTTATTTTCATTATTTTTTTTAAATTTTGTTTGAAAAAATTAACCATTTTTTTGATAAAATTATTAATTTTTTTCATAGCATTAAAGTTTTTTTTCATCACTTATATGTATTATAGTTATTTTTTTTATATAAAATTGTATATAAATATGAATGATAAAGATATTACTGATAAAAGAAATATTAAAGAATTTAAGGGAATCACTTTTTCAAAATATAAAAAAAGTGATGCAAAAAAAGAATTACTAAATAATTTAAGTAATGGAAAAATTGAACCGGCATGTTATTGGTCAGGAGAATATATATGTGCTGGTCATTTTTCTGATTTATGGGAAATATTATTATTATTTAGCAGCAAATATATACATATAGGTAATCCCAAATTACCTATATATTTAGATTTACGACTTGATAATTTTAAAGAAATATTACATAATGGATATCAAGAAAATATATTAAAAATGAGAAATAATGATAAAATAAGAAAATTATTTGCAGAAATTATTTG
>Ga0209709_10003222_pt1 | contig 13661 bp, 12 predicted proteins | sample ArcticOcean_MG_C_2_FD_187435 | JGI IMG/M metagenome (GOLD analysis project Ga0209709, IMG submission 187435) | Marine microbial communities from western Arctic Ocean - ArcticOcean_MG_CB4_136 (SPAdes) (version 2) | ecosystem: Environmental > Aquatic > Marine > Oceanic | place: Arctic Ocean... | reverse complement strand
ATATTTGATCTTTTTTTATTTTGTCTTTGTTAAATAGTTCATGTTTTATATATTTAAAATTATGCTTAATAGCCTGAGACTCTAATCCCACAAAGCCTCTTTTTCTATTATATAAATTTTCTTTTGGTAAAATTTCTTTAACAGTTTCCCTCAATAAATATTTAAAGTCTTTTTTGTTAGTTCTTAAATTATAAGGAACTGTTTGCATTAAATTTGTTAAATCATTATCTAAAAAAGGTGCACGGGCCTCTATTTGGTTTGCCATTGAAAATTTATTAGTCATGTTACAATATTCATCGGGTAATTGATTTGTTAAGTCTAAATTAAAAATTTTATCTCTTATATTTCCTAAATTTGTACTGTTTAATTTATTGAACATAAATTCAGAAGTGTTCTCAAAATTTTTATTTTTATCTAATAATAGTTTATTTTTTAAACTATCTTTAAAAAAATACTTACGATCAAAAAAAAGTGTTTTAAATTGATAATAATTGTTGGTTAAATTAAAGTAAGTTTTTTCTAATAGTGTCCATCTACCAAAGTTTCCAAAAAGCTCGTCTCCACCTAACCCAGTAAGAATAACTCCAAATTTTTTCCCTGCTTCTTTAAAAACATGCCACAAAGGAAGGCCCCCTCCATATGGTTCATCTAAGTGATAAACCATTTGATCTAAGTCTTTAAAATAATCATCTTGATTAATTAAAATTTCTCTATGATTGGTTTTAAAATAATTTGCTGCAATTCTTGACTCGTTTAGTTCGTTGAGAGGACCTTCTGAATGACCTTCAAATGCCATTGAAAAAGTATTTAATTTTTTTTCCCCAGACAAAATTCCAACAATTGACTGTGAGTCTAAACCCCCAGACAAACCACATGCTAGGGGTACATCGGAAAGAGTTGATCTTTTAACAGATCTTTTTAAAGTAAATAATATTGACTCTTTCCATTCATTCAAATTTTTTGAATTATCTGACTCAATTTTGATATGATGCCACTTTTTTATTTTTAGATGATTATTTATTAAATTTAACTCTAAAAAATGGCCAGGTTGAAGTTTATTTATATCTTCAATTATTGTTTCTGGCCCTGGGCACCATAAAAGACTTAGATAGTGATAAAGACTTTGCTTATTTAATCTTTTATTTGAATGACCACTCTTTAAGATTGATTTTAGTTCTGATGCAAAAAGAAATTTATTATTCTTATACAAATAATAGAACGGTGCCAAGCCGAATCTATCTCTACCACAAATTAGTTTTTGTTCTTTTTTATCAAAAAAAGCAAAAGCAAATGAACCATTTAAATAATCTAACCCTTCGGTGCCATAATGAATTAATATATTCAAAAGCACTTCTGTGTCAGAATTTTTAGTAAAAAATTTGATATTTTTATTTTCCAATTGACTTCTAAGCTCTGGAGAATTTAGAATTGTACCATTAAAAATGATTACATACCGTTCATTTATTGAATGCATTGGTTGAATACCTAATTCTAAATCTAAAATTGATAGTCTACACATTTTAAGTCCAAAATTTTTTTTTGGACTAATATATTTACCTGAGCTATTTGGTCCCCTATGCTCTTGAAGTTTATTCATCTTGTCAATAAGCATATTAATATCGTCAGAGGATGAATTACTGTTATAATAGCCTACTATTCCACACATAATGTTTCTTAAATTTTATAATATGCTTTGTTTACTTTTTGTTATTTTAAATTACAAGTATTTAATATTATAAAATGAAAGTTCCATTAAGTATAACAAGCCTTCAAAAGCAAGAAATTAAACTTATTTCTGACTCTTTAAAAACAGGATGGCTTACTCACGGCAAAAACAATTTAATTTTTGAAAAAAAATTTTCAAAATATGTAGGAGCAAAATATTCTGTATCAATGAACTCATGTACAAGTGCATTGGAATGCGCTGTAAAACTTTTAAAAAAAAAGGGTGAAGTTATTATTCCAAGCTGGACTTGGGTTTCAACTGCCAATGCAGTCATTAACGCTGGTTGCACGCCTGTCTTTGCAGATATCGAGTTAAATTCTCGAAACATTGATCCTCAGGAAATAAAAAAAAAAATTTCAAGAAAAACAATTGCAGTAATAGTAGTTCATTTTGGTGGTATGCCTTGTGAGATGAGTCCTATTGAAAAAATATGTAAAAATAGAAACATAGTGTTAATTGAGGATAGTGCGGAGACAATCGGTGGCACTTATAAAAATAAAAAAACTGGTTCGTTTGGGATTGGGTGTTTTTCTTTTTTTCCAACAAAAAATATAACCACAACCGAAGGTGGTATGTTAACAACAAATAATTCAAAATATTTTAATTATGTTAAAAAACTTATAGCTCATGGAATTGAAAAAAATAAAAAATTTCCTTGGAAAAGAGAAGCAATTTTACCTGGTCATAACTTTAGAATGCCAAATCATCTAGCTGCTTTAGGCATTTCTCAGCTCAAAAAATTGGAATTTTTTAATAAAAAAAGGAATAAAATAGCAAATTCATATAATGAATTTTTTAAAAAATTTCCAAATATTATTGAAGTACAAAAAGTTCCCAAGAATATTAAACATTCCTATCAAATGTATACTTTGAGAGTTAAAAATAACCTTAGAAATTCATTTTTAAATTTCCTAAATAATAACAAAATTGAAGCATCTGTTCATTTTTATCCTCCTCTTCATAAACAAAGGTATTTATCTAAATTTAATAAAAAAAAATTAAAAAATACCGAGATATTAATGAATGATATAATTACTTTACCAATGTCTCCACACCTATCGCAAAAACAGGTAAGACATGTTAAAAATATATCATTTAAATGGTTAAAAAAATTTATATGAAAAGTGCACTCATTACAGGTGGATTGGGGTTTATTGGCTCCGAGTTAGCAAAATCATTATTAAAGAAAAAAATTGTAAATAAATGTATAATCTTAGATAATTTTGGTAGTTTCATCAGTCCTCTAAAAAGTAATTTTAAAGATTACCGTCAACAAAGATTAGAAAATGTAAAAAATATAATAATTGAGAGAGGCGATGCTAACAATGAGCAAATTACACTAAAGTTACTTCAAAAATATAAACCAGAATTTATTTATCATACGGCAGCTTTGCCGTTAGCAAAAATAGAAAATTTAAATGCAAAAGAAGCAAGCATTGGATCTGTTGATGCTACAAGAAATATATTAGAAAGCTTAGTATTTGTTAAAAATAATAGAAGCAACTATAATTTTAAAAGATTTGTTTATTTTTCATCAAGCATGATTTATGGCGACTTTAAAACAAAAATAGTTAATGAAACTTCAAGTGCAAATCCAAAAGAAATATATGGTACAATGAAATTAGCTGGAGAGGTTATTACTAAAGGTTTATCAAACTATTATAACATTCCATATACAATAATAAGACCATCAGCAGTTTATGGACCAAAAGACATGAACCAAAGAGTTAGTCAAATTTTTATAAACAAAGCTATTAATGGTTCAAATATAAATGTTCATGGAAAAACTGAGCGTTTAGATTTCACATACATTGATGATTTGGTGAATGGGGTAATTCTAGCATCTACAAGAAAAAATGGAATAAATAATACATTTAATATTACAAACGGAAAAGGAAGATTTTTATTTGAATTTGTGAGTATATTAAAAAAATATTTTCCAAAAATAAAATTTACAATAAAAAATAGGGATAAATTCCGTCCAAAAAGAGGAACACTATCTATTAAAAAAGCAACAAAACTTATTGGCTACAAACCAAAAACTACCTTAGAGAAAGGTATATATAAATATTTAAAATTTCTTAAAGTTATTAAATAAAAATTATATCTTAGTTATTTTATCATATAACGTAATATAGTTTTTGATTAAAATTTCTGAATTAAAACTTTTTAATATTTTTACCGAGGCCTTTTCAGCAAGATCTTTTGCGTTATCTTTTTGATCAGATAACCAATTAATTCCATTTGCAAGATCTTTGCTATCACAATACTTTGCACCGTAACCTCCAACTATTTTGCTTTCACATATATCTTCAATTGACGTATTTTTAAAATAAACTACTGGTGTTTTACATAATAAAGACTCAGCCACTGTTTTTGGAAAGCCTTCTTGTAGAGAGCTAGCTACAAAAATATCAGATATGGAATAAATTTTTCTTTGAAAATTTGGATCATTTACAAATCCAAGTTTAATATATTCAATTTTTTTTTTTTTTATTTCGTTTTCATTCCAAAGATGACCAAAAAAAATTATGACAAACTTACTCTTATCTAAATTATCTAGACTGTCTAAAAAATAATTAAATCCTTTATATTTAGCCTCAATATTTTGAGCTCCATAAAGAATTATTTTTTTTTGGGGATTTAAATTTAGTTTATTTTTTAATGTATTGTCATATTCATGGTAAAAATTATTTAAGTCAAAAGATGGAAAAAAAGTATAAACTTTTTCATCTTGTAAAATTTTACTTTTCTTTGCCATTTTTTCCATCCAATTACTATTAACAACAAAAGAAATATTTTTATTTTTCAAATATTTTTCTTTTCGATTTTGATTAAATGTAGAGAGATCATAACTAATTTTACTATTTAATTGAGGGCATTTATGACAAGTTTTTTCAAATTTGTTACACCCCAAAGTATAATGACAGCCTCCAGTGAATGACCACATATCTCTAAGCGTCCATACTATAGGTTTATTGATTTTTGATAAATGTGAAATATTAAAAAAACCATTATTTATCCAATGCAAATGAACTAAATCTGCATCTAAATAACTTTTATCTTTTAAAAAATTTATACCAACTATCCCTGAACTAAAAGATGTACCTTCTCTTTTTGGAAAAAATATTTTCGGAAATTTTTCATAATTGCGTCTTATTTTCCTAAGAAATAAACTTTTTTTGTCTATTTTTTTTTCATAAATTATTTTTGAATCAATATTACTTCTACATAAATCATTATGGAGCAAATTTGCTCCTTTGAAAGCACCTGAGTTTTCCTCACCTCCTACCAAATGAACAATTTTTAAGTTTCTATTCAATTTAATTTTATATATTTTATCTATTTGTTACTTTAAATTTATTTATAAGCAAAATTCCATCAAAAAATTTTAGGTATAATTTATTTTTTTTTAATATATGGCTTCGTTCCATTTTCATATTTTTGTCTAATAATTTAGATTCGAAAAGATATATTTTTTTTCTCTCAACAACAATAAATGCTGGATAATTTTTTATTGATGATGCTCTTATTATGTTATGAGCATTCAATTTACTGTGATAATTAATATTAATTTTGCTATCTTTATTTGATCTTTGTCTCCAAAATTTTTTTTTATTATTTGAAAAATATGTAAGCTTTTTACCTTTTAAAACATGATTAATTGAATCAATGCATAATTTTGGAAACATATAATTAGCTCTAGATTTAATAACATCTATATTATCAAATTTATTTAATTTAAAACTTTTTTGTATAATCAGTGGCCCACCATCTATTTTTTCGTTCATCTTTAGTGAGCTAATATATATTTTATTTTCTCCATTTATAATTTGCCAGTTTAATGGAGATCCTCCTAAGTAACTTGGAATTTTTCCACCGTGTAAATTTATCGTACAGTACCTTGGTAGATTTATTATTTCTTTGGAAATTTTTTTTGGAAATCCACAGCATAATATAAAATCAGGTTTTTCATTAGAAATTTTTTTTAACAAACTCATTTTTGAATTTTCTAAATAAACAGTTTTTTTAATTAATTTTTTTATTTTTAAAGTTAATTTTTTTGATAAATATTTTTTTGATAAAACAACAAGATTTATTTTATATTTTTGCTTTAACTTTTTAATAATATTAATTGATCTTTCGTTATTTGTAAAAATTACAATTTTCTTCATTATCTATAAATTAAATTATTAATTTGATTTTTAATTTTTTTATAATTTTTTAGAACTTCGAATTTAAAGTATTTTGTATTTTTTATTTTTTTTTCTAGTTTTATCATTTTATTAATTTCATCTTTTTTTAAAATCCAACCATTTTTGTTTCTATTTTTAATTTCATTTACCTTAACGATAGTACTTTTTGGAGATTTAATATTAATAATAAGATCACAAAATATTTTATTATTAAAATATGTTTTGATTGAGGCTTTATTTTTATTTTGTTTTGTATAATTAAGTAGAAAAATTTTCTGTACAAATCCTTCATCAGGAAAAAAAATAATTTTATTATCAAATTTTTTTAACTTTTCAAAAATCATATTAGCTATTATTAATTCTTTGATCCAGGTGTAATGGAAATTAAATTGCATTTCAGTATTTTTTAAAAATATTTTGTCCATTTTTTTTTTCAAAAATAAATATTTTTTTTGTTCTTTATTCAAATATTTATCACAAACTTTTGATAAAGCTTTATTCCACAAAGTTGTTTTAATGTTAAATTTTAAAAGAAATGAAAAATAAAATATTAAAATTTTTTCATAAAAATTTAGTTTTACAACTTGTCCAATATAAAGAATAATAATTTCTCTTACATCAAAAATTTTATATCCTTTAACTATTAATTTTTTTTTTATTTTGTTTCTTAAGAATGTTTTTCCTGATCCCGAAACGCCAAATAGTTCAATTGATTTAAATTTTATTTTCACTAGATTTAAAATAAACAAATTTTTTTTAAAATTAAAATAGGGTGTATTAAATAATTTGTTTTTTAATATATAAATACTAATATTTAACAAATGACATATATAAAAAAACCACTTTTTTCAATCATAACAGTTGTTTTAAACGGAGAAAAGCATATTGAAGAAACAATTAAAAGCATAATCACTCAAAATTATAAAAACTATGAGTATATTGTAATTGATGGTGGTTCAATAGACGGAACTTTAAAAATATTAAAAAGATATAAAAAAAAAATTTCAAAAGTTATATGTGAGAAAGACAAAGGTATATATGACGCTTTTAATAAAGGAATGAGAATTGCCAAAGGTGAATTTATTTGTATTGTAAATTCTGATGATGTCTTAACAAAAAATGCATTAAAAATTATAAAAAAATATATAAACAAACATCCAAAAATTGATTTTATATTTGGAAGTGTTAAAAAGCACTGGGGTGTTTTGCATGGCTATCGACCTGAAAAAATTAAATATAGCTGGGGTTTTTATAGCAGTCATTCGACTGGGTTTTATCTTAAAAGATCTTCAGCAAATAAAATAGGATTATATGATACAAAATATAAGTATCATGCAGATTATGATTATTTTTACAGAATGATTATAAAAAAAAATATGAAAGGAATTGCAACAAAAAAAAATGAAGTTGTTGGAATTTTTAGAAGAGGAGGGTTTTCCAGCACAATCCCCTACAGAAAAATGTTTGTTGAAGAACTGAAAATTAGATATGATAATGGTCAAAGCATTATATTGCTCTTAATTTTAGGAATTTATAAAATCTTAAATTACTGGAAAAAGAAAATATTTAAATAATGAAAATATTAATTACTGGATGTGCTGGTTTTTTAGGATTCCATCTATGTCAAAAAATTTTAAAAATAGATAAAAATTCTCAAATTATAGGTATTGATAATTTAAATAATTATTACTCTGTGCTCTATAAGAGAAAAAGACTAAGCTTTTTTAAAAATAATAAGAAATTTAAATTTTATAAAATAGATATATCAAATTTTAAAAAACTAGAGACTATATTTAAAAAAAATAAGTTTGATATTGTGATAAATTTAGCTGCTCAAGCAGGTGTGCGTTATTCAATTTCAAATCCAAAAGAATATGTTAACTCAAATATACTTGGATTTTTTAATATAGCTGAACTTTCTAGAATTTTTAATATTTCAAAAGTTTATTACGCATCATCTAGTTCTGTTTATGGAGAAAAAAAAAAATTTCCATTGAAGGAGAATGAAAAAATTAATCCTAAAAATATTTACTCATTAAGTAAAAAAAATAACGAAGAAATTGCAGAAATTTACTCAAATTACTATAACATGAAATTTATCGGTTTAAGATTTTTCACAATTTACGGTGAGTGGGGAAGACCAGACATGCTAATTTTGAAATATATAATTGCAATTATTAAGAAAAAAACTTTTTATTTAAACAATTATGGCAAGCATTATCGAGACTTTACCTATGTTAAAGATGTCGTAGATAATATTTGGTTATTAATGAATAAAAAAATTAGAAATAAGCATTTAATACTTAACGTATGCTCGAATAATCCTGTAAGCTTAAAGTTTGTACTTGATAGATTAAACAAGGTTTTTGGAAAACCCAAAATTATTAAACGTTCAAAGCAAATAGCTGATGTTTATAAAACACATGGAGATAATTATAAAATTAATGAAATCACAAAACTTAAAAAATATACAAGTATTAATGAAGGTTTAGATAATCTTATAAATTGGGTCAAATCAAATAAAAAACATATCAGCTAGCACCTGAAAACTAAATTCTTAAAGTATGAGGTCAATGTTTCTCTAATATTTTTCTTAGGTGACCAGTTAAAATCATTTTTAACTTTTATTATATTTGCTCTTGTGTGTTCGTATTCTTTTTTGTGATTTTTTTTATAACTAATAATTAATTTTGACTTTAAATTAATTTTTTTAATCACATCGTTTAACTGATAAGAGTTTCCACCACCAACATTGTATATCTTTTTTGTATTCTTTTTTAAAAACGATTTATTTATTTTGATAATTAAATTCAAAAGATCTCTAATATCTATAAAATCTCTTGTAGGAAAGATCATTTTATTTTTTTTAAAATGTAAATAATTTAGTTGAATACTAGATTTTTTTTTCATTTTATAAAAAACTTTAAATAAGAGCCTTTGATATTTTAGGTCACCAAAATTCATGGGCGTAAATTTTTTTGTTAGGCCTACTACATTAAACAATCTCAATATTATTAGATTATTAAAAAAATCTTTTTTATTTAAAAGAAATTTTTCAATAATAAGTTTTGTTTTTCCATAGTAGTTTTTTGGATTTGTTTTATTATTTTCTGTCCACATTTTTTTATTTTCAGAATAAACATTTGATGAAGATAAAAAGATAAAGTTTTTAATCTTTAATTCTGTAATAATGTTAATGAATTTTTTAGTTTTAATAACATTGTTGATTTTATATTTTTTTTTATTTTTTTCGGCATCATTTACATAAGCATAAGCAGCCGCATGAATAATTGTTTTTATTTTTTTTTGTTTAATTATAGATGTAACCTTTGCTTTATTAGAAATACAACATTTTAAAAATTTTTTTTTGTTATAAATATTATTTTCATAAGAATATTTTAAGCTATCAATTCCAATATATTCAATCTTTAATCTTTCAAATTCTTTACATATTTGAGACCCAATATAACCAGCACTACCAGTAATCAATATCATTGTTTTTAATTTTATACTTTATATGTAAAGTATTAATTTATTATGAAAAAGAAAATTTTTTACTGGTCACCTTGCTTAAATCCTGTTGGTACTGTTAAATCAACATTAAATTCTGCTGTATCAGCTACTCAATATGGATCAAATTTTTTTGACGTTACTTTAATCAATGCATGTGGAGAATGGGATGAATATTTAGATTATTTTAAAGACAATCATGTAAAAATTATTAATTTTAAATATAAGTTTTTTAAGTATCTTCCTAAACATGGCTATATACAGAGCCGATTTTCCTATATTGTAATCTTTTTACTCTGTTTTTTCCCACTTATTAAATTGATAAGATCCAATAAACCTGATTTTTTTATTGCCCATCTAATTACCTCATTACCCTTAACAGTTATGAATTTATTAAAAACAGATACAAAATTTATTTTGAGGATATCAGGTATGCCTAAATTAAATTTACTTAGAAAGTCTTTTTGGAAAATAGTATCAACTAAGTTATTTATGGTAACAAGTCCATCTATTGAACTAATGAATAAACTTATTAAAATGAATTTATTTGATCAAAATAAAATTTCTTTTTTACCTGATGCAATAATTGATATCAAACAATTCATTTCTAAAAAAAATTTAGAAATTAAAAACTTTGAAAAATTTGACAAAAAAAAAATAATCTTTGCTGCAGGGAGATTGACAAAACAAAAAAATTTTTCTTATTTAATTGATGAATTTTCAACTTTTCTTGAAAATAATAATGAGTTTGTATTGTTAATATTAGGTGATGGTGAAGAGAGAAATAAATTAGAAAAAAAAATTATAGAAAAAAAACTTCAAACAAATATTTATTTAATTGGACATGTGGATAATGTTTTTAAATATTTTAAAAAAGGAGAAGTTTTTATTTTAAGTTCTTTATGGGAAGAAGTTGGATTCGTAATGGTGGAGGCCGCTTTAACAAACTTATTTATAATTTCTAGTGATTGCCCCAATGGACCAAAAGAATTTCTGAATCAGGGAAAAAATGGAATCTTATTTAAAAGCAATACTAAAGATCATTTATACAAAAGTTTATTGGAATATAAAACTCTAACAAGACAAAAAATATTTTCGGACAAAGTAGAATTAAAGAAAAATGCAAAAAAATATACTAAATTTAGTCACTTTATAAGACTTGATAAAATTTTAAAATTATATACTTAGTTTATTGATTTAACTAAAAGTAAGTATTTATTTAAATTTTTTATATAATCAAATCTTTTTAATCCTTTAATTGAATTATCTAATAATTTATGACACAATTTTTTATTTTGATGATAGTAATTTATTTTTTTTGCAAGCTGTTTATAATCTCCAACTTTAAATAATAGACCGCCTTTACCATTTAATAAGATTTCCTTTGGACCAGTAGAGCAATTGCTTGATATAACAAATTTTTTTAAGGTTAATGCTTCAAGTAATACATTGGGTAAGCCCTCATATTTTGAGGATAAAATAAATAACTCTGTTTGTTTTATTAAGGGATACGGATTGTTAACAAAATCATAAATTTTTATAAACCTATTTAAATGATTTTTATTAATATAGTTAATTAATTCTTTTTTTAACAGACCCCTTCCAATTATAACGGCTTCAATTTTTATGTGATCCTTAACTAGGTTAAGAGCTCTTAAAAAAGTAATTTGATCTTTTTGTTCTGTGAATCTTCCAATATTCAGTATTCTTAATTTTTTAGTGTTACTGTAAATTTTAGTAGATTTTAATTTTGATTGATGTTTTATTTCATCAAAATTTAATGGATTGTATATGTATATTGCATTTACATTAAATTCTTTTTTTAATTCTTTCTTAAATTGGATACTATTAACCATTACCTTATCAGAGAGATTTAAAAAAAACTTAAAAATTAATCTTTTTAAAGGATTCTGCGACCACCCTATAGGCGCTGAGTTAGATCTTGTGATTATTCTTATAAAAAAAAGTTTACAAACAATTATACAATAGATGTTAGCCTGAAATGCAAAAACAGTTATTTTTCTATCTTTTAATATTTCTTTAACAAGCAAGATAATTGATAAAAAATACTTAAATCTTCTACTTAATTTATCCCATATAGTAGAGGATAAGGTTATAAATTCAATATTACTACTGAATTTTTTTTTATATTTTTTAGATATTGTAATTATTGAAACCTTGTCAATTTTCTTTATTAAAAAATTACTTACTAAAAAAAGGTTTTTTTCAACTCCACCACCCTCTATGGACGGCATAAATATAATCAATTTTTTTTTCATTTTTATTTACTATAAGTAAAGTTGTATTAAACTCATATACATGGATTTAGTTAGTATTATCATACCGTATTACAAAAAAAAGAAATATATTGAGCTAGCTGTCAATTCAGTAATTTGTCAAACCTACAAAAATTTTGAATTAATTATTATCTATGATGATGAAAATAAAGACGATTTAAATTTCCTTAAAAATCTTATAAAAAAAGATAAAAGAATTAAACTTTATATTAATAAAAAAAATTTAGGAGCGGGTAGATCCCGAAACAAAGGAATTAAATTAAGTCATGGTAGTTTAATAGCTTTTTTAGACTCTGATGATTTATGGACAAGAAATAAGCTTAAAAAACAGATTTTTTTTATGAAAAAAAATGCAATAAATATTTCTCATACCTCATACTGTGTTATTAATTCTCATAATAAAATAATTGGAAGTCGAAGAGCTAAAGATATGAGTCATAAAATGTTACTAAATTCATGTGATATTGGATTATCAACAGTAATAATGAAAAAAAAAATATTCACAAATAAAATAAAATTTGCTGATATTAATACTAAAGAGGATTATATTCTTTGGCTTAAAATTACATTAAATAATAATACAATTTTTGCTCTAAAAGATAATTTATCAAAATGGAGAAAATTAGATAATTCTTTATCATCTTCAAAGCTACAAAAGCTTTATGATGGTTATCTGGTTTATAGGAAGTATATGAATTTTAGCTCAGCAAAGTCTTTTATCCTTTTGCTGTTACTTTCATTTAATTATGCTTTAAAAGAATTTAAAAACAAATGAATATAATCTTATTCATTTCAGTCATAATCTTTTCTTTAATATTAAATTATACACTTAGTAAAAAAAAAATATTATTAAATTTTAAAGGAGATAATCATCAAAAATTTATTTCTTCAAGATACATACCTCTCTCTGGTGGTTTAATTTTAGTTTTTACATCATATTATTATCTCAATTTAATAAACTTTAGTTATGTTTTTTTTATATTTTGTATTGGTTTTTTATCCGACATAAAAAAAATCAATTCTCCAAAAATAAGATTTATTATTCAAACTTTAATTGTGTTGGGTGTAGTATATTTTTCTTCTATTACTGTTTCCCATACAAAAATTAATTTTTTAGACCAACTTATTGAATACGATACATTTAGAGTGTTGTTTACAGTTTTTTGTATTTTAATTGTAATTAATGGTTTTAATTTTATAGATGGAGTAAATACATTACTTATTGGATATTGTTTGATTATTTCTTTAAGCCTCTACTATCTTAGCTTAAATAATGTTGAAATTAGCCTGATTATAGATTTTTATAACTTAATAACTGTCTTAATAGCGCTATTTATATTAAACTTTTTCAATAAACTTTATTTAGGTGATGCAGGGGCATATTTCTTAAGCTTATTATTTGCTTTATGTTTAATCCACACCTATCAAATTAATAATAATATTTCTCCATATTTTATAGTTTGTTTACTTTGGTATCCAGCTTTTGAGAATTTATTTTCAATCTTGAGAAAAAAAAAATTATCGAAATCACCAATGAAGCCTGACACCAATCATTTACATCAAATTATTTTTTTATTTTTAAAAAAAACTTTTAATATTAAGAGTGTTTATTTAAACACAGCCACAGGTGTGATGATCAATTTTTATAATCTAATATGTATTGCAGTTGCTACCAACTTTTACAATCATACAAAAATACAAATATTAATAATAATATTTAATATAGTTGTTTATATATTTTTTTATAGAAAGTTGCTGCATAAAAAGCTAAAACATTTTAAAGCTTGATAAAGAACAACCTTATCATGTATTTTAAAATTAAAAATCCATCTTTAAAAGCGTTAACTTTTTTCTTACCTGCAATTCTCATTCTTTCATAAGAATTTATACACCCCAATTCCATTTTCATTTTTTTTGCTTTTATTGGTAGCT
>Ga0209709_10003221_pt1 | contig 13667 bp, 7 predicted proteins | sample ArcticOcean_MG_C_2_FD_187435 | JGI IMG/M metagenome (GOLD analysis project Ga0209709, IMG submission 187435) | Marine microbial communities from western Arctic Ocean - ArcticOcean_MG_CB4_136 (SPAdes) (version 2) | ecosystem: Environmental > Aquatic > Marine > Oceanic | place: Arctic Ocean... | reverse complement strand
AACTCTTAAACCCTTCCATCGTCCCTCGCTTTGAGGCAGAGCTTGATGGTTGGTCCGTATAAGGGGTGGGCATTACTATTGGTGAACCAAAGAAGTTTATGTTTCCTGCTTGCTCTATGAAGAACGCTCCAACGTCAGGCGTTAATGCAATCCCTGCTTGGAAAAAATTACCTAGACTATCTGTATCGTCTTTAACGGCATGAAAGCCTCTAGGAGAGAAGTGGTGAAGAGTGACATTAAGTGCCTCAACAGCGGCTTGCTCTGGCTCTTTGGCACCCATTAGCTGCTCACCAATAAGGCGCCCCATGTTGTCAGCCCAACCCCATCCGTAAGGCAGGGGTACACCGAATGCCCAATCGCCACCCATAAATGTTGCTGAAGTCTGGAGCTGGTAGGGGTTGTAATCGTTGTATTTGGATTCACCGTCTTCATCTTCATCAGCGAACATGAAGTTCATTATCGTCCTACTGATACCGAAGGCGACTAGCCCGAAGAACAATCGCCTGGTTGCCGCAATTCCCAAGAGCTTCGCTTTGTCTCCTGGTGCAGCGGCGCCTACCAGGGCGTCTTTAAGGTTGACGTTTCCTTGTATCGCGGCATTAAAGAACAAGTAGAGTGAATCAATCTGGCTGGAGTACTCTCCCTTTCGGTTGAAGTTAGTGGTTAAGTCTTTCGCGAGAGTAGCGGCTTCCTGTCGAGCTATACCGGCTTTTCTTGCCTCCATATAAGTAGACAGGCGTATTGCGTTTTCTGATGATTGGTTGAACGCCTCTACCCAATCAGTCGCAGCATCAAAGTACTTTCCGAATTTGACTCTCGTGTCGATAGCCGAAGGTATATTCAAGTTACCAATCTTTATAGGCTGTGGACCCAGCTCCTTCTCAAAGTCTTTTCTAAGCTCCTCCAGATCCTTGATAGTTGCCAAACCCGTAGGCGCACCATCAGCGATGTATTCGTCTATGTATTTGAATATCTCTTTTTGCTTTTCGCTGTTTGGTTCTTTATTTCGCTCATGGTCGTAGTAAGCTTTGAACGAAGCTTTAAATCCTAAGAACACATTGGCGACTAGGTCCTTATCCTTAACCCTGCCGCCAACTTTGTTTTGTTCAGCCAAGAGGAAAGCTAACCCTGTTTCGACATCCCTCATTGGGTTAACTAAACCCCAGCTAGGGTTGTAATTAATGATCATCTTTCTTCTGAAGTTGTTAATCGCTCTTCCGGTTTTAAATATTCCGTCCAATACTTCGTTTCCGCTATTCAGTGTCATCGAATTAGCGTCATGTAGTTGGGCGTTTAAAACGGGGTCTCTAAACTCAATAAAGAAGGTCTGACCACCACGCTTAACTTGAACGAATCTTGGAAGGTTGGGGTACTCCAACATCTTGGCGTTTTGCATGTCTCTCAGAGGCATAGTCTCCCCTAACAGGTCTTCCTTAGACCCCTTGGGATACGGCGCTCTAAACTTATTGTTGTATACCGTCCAACCCGTCCTCTGGTCTGTTGAGTCAAACCGCTCTACTAACTTTAGAAGGCGTTGGGCGACTACATTTTTTTCCGCTCGAATTATTTTTTCACCGGCATTCTTAAACGCCATTAGAAGGGGGTTCTCTGGTAGCGAGAGCCGACCTCTAGCCTTCATCGACTCTGGACCGGTGATGCTGAAACCTTTAGCCCCGCTTCCTCCAGGTACTATTGAATCTGCTGGCTCTCTAAACCCTCTAAGAGGAACATAGAACTCATAGGTTTCCTCCCAATCCCTTTTGGACTCTTCGTCCAACAGACCCTTATCGACCATGTTCTGTCGCATGTCATCGAGCATCTTGTAGACTTGTGTCGCTATCTCTTCGAACTGGCTTGCAGTACCCGCTTCTTCTGCTGCGCTTAGAAGTTCCGCTGCCTCGGTATTTGATACACCGGATCCGTTATCTTGAAATCTTAACGGCGCCTCCTCAAGGATCTCTAACTTACCTTCAAGAGTTGTTGTGGTTGCTATGGATTCCGACTCTTCAATCGCTTTCTGAAGAGCTGCAATTGCAACCTCTCTTTTTTCCAGCTCTTGCTTTTTAATCTCAGCGTTACGCTCTGGAGCGTGTTTGGCTAAGAGATAAGCGCCAATTTGATCCGCGCTCAAACCATACTCTTTGGCTAAATCGGCAAGAGGTGTAATGTACTCTTCGCCAAAATCTTCCAACATCTTTTGAAGCTTGGAGTGCATTAGATTTTCTTGGTCTCTGAATGACTCTTCAGCACCCAACTTATCTTTACCAAGAGTTGCCGCCATCGAATTCTCTACGGTCTCCCACCTTTCAAACTTATCCTGTACGGCAGCTATAAGCTTTCTAGGGAAATACTTGGTTAGCCAGGTTGATGTCTGTCTTTCGGCTAAAACCTCATCGTTGAGATTGAAAGCAATTCCTGGCGTGTGCCTACCTTCAAGCTTCATGTAAAGGAAGTCATCAACTTCGGGAAGGTTAGCCTTGTTCACGTTCTTTGCGATAACAAAGTTGCCGACTTGAATTACATCTTCAAAGGTTACAACTGGGTACTGGTCATCAAGCCTATAGAAGTGGCTGTGCTTTCTAGGGTTCATAGATACCTGAGTCCACTCTGGATCATCTATGGCGTCTAAGAATGCCGCGAGGTTCTCTTCGTTAGTAGCTGGAACATAACCACCTTCTATCGTTGCAAATGTGGTCTTACTTTTTTTACCGGTGCCGACTCCAGCCGCTGCTTTTTGATTAACCCCAAAAACACCATTGGTCATCCTCAAGGTCTTGGCGTAACCCAGCCTTGTCCCAGCCGCTCCAGCGTTAGGGTTGACTCTGGGTTCATGGATAGTGACAACACTGGTTTTTTCGTCTGCTGATAACTGGTTGTTGTCGGGGTTGTTTGCCGGTATGTCTAGACGCCCAGCAACCCTTTGACCAGGAGAAAGGTCAGCCGCATTGAAGAAGGTTTCTTTGCTAGGCTTTCCTGTCTTTTCTCTGCTTGTCTTTCTTAATGCGTTTATAGATTTCGCATCAGACGGGAGGGTGATTATTTTTTCAGCTTGCTCTCTGGTCAGAGACTGAACGAATCTGCCTTTCTCGGCTTGTATTTCGTTTAATTCTTGCGCGGTGATTTGGCGATCTATACGGGCTTGGACCGCGTTTTGTAGGTCCGGTTCTGGTGCTTGGGACGGTCTTGTTAACTGAGCTGGAGAAACTCCGGTATCATCTGTTCCTCTTCCGGCATCAGTAACTGTGTTGGGTCCAGAACCCTGTCGGGGTACGCCATTTCCAGATACGTCTCCCTGTCGATTTTTTTGTCTTTGAGAATCATATAGTCGAGTGTTGGGTCCATCCCAGGTTGGTGGTTGAATCCTTTCGGCATGCTCATAGACTAGACTCCTTGCCTTGCTGATATCTATTTTGTTGTTTCGGTATTGCATCCATACCGATTCGACATAGTTTACGTTTTCTTCGTTGCTTTTGTAAGCAGGGCTGAACAATCCTCTAACAGCTTCCCACGTTATGCTTTGCATTTCTCTCGGCAAAACCTTTCGATCCTTAGCTGCTCGTCTGTAAGCCTCCTCGTAAATAGAGTACGTTCCGTTATGTCCCGTGACTGAACTATTTGAGGCTCCAGGTTGACCCTTTTCGTGTTGACCTCCAAAGTTATGCGCTACTTCTAAGGAGTTACCGGAAAGGGGCTTGAGTAATGAGGCAGCTACAGCGTGAGTGTCTATCGTCACAAATCCTGACTGTGACTTGGGATCAAATATATTGTTGTAAAAGTTTCTTACTTTATTAGCCGCACCCAGAGAAGTTGTTATGTTATCTTGAGCGCCGTTCCTAAGAACAGATACCGCCTTGGAAATCTCGTTCAAAGAACCCCACGCGACCTTTGAGTTAGAACCGTCAATGTTCTGAGCGTTCTTCAGCATTTTCCCTTCTGGGGATACAATTGGGTAGGAGCGGTCGTTATAAGTTTCGTCGTATGTCCTGATCCAAAATGCTGTTAAGCGGTTTTTTTCGATGTCATTGAGACTTTGGTCAATCCAGATTTCTTCCATTGACCTTGTGCCTATAGTTGCAAGCATCTCCTTGTTTTCTTTTTTAGCTTTAGCAGACCCTGAGAAGTAAATCTGTTTCGCTTTGGCTGACATCGATGCATCAAAGTCTTGATCAAATTTGTCGTGATAAACCTCCATCACTCTTCGACCAAGGTCTGCATTCATGTACCAATCTTTTTGCGGAGACAGGTTTGCTAGGACCGCTGAAGTTTGAGCTAGAGTTACTTGCTCGTTGCCGCGAGAATACTTTTTCGCCAAGTCATTAGCGATCTTATTGGCGCCAACGTACCAGAGCTTTGATCTTGCCCTAGTCTTTTTTGGGACTAGGTCGAACAAGTATAGGAGGTTTGCTTTTGCATGCTCGATAAGAGCTTCTGCCGCATCCGTGTCTTTCTTTATCGATTCCTGCTTTGTTAAGTTGGTGTACTTCTTAACTAGGATCATGTTCTTTGAGAACACAGGAGAGTCCACAAACGAATCGTAACTATTTACTAGAGTGTTGTTGACAGGATCTTCGGTATTTCTGACGGCGGTAGGAAACCGAGTGCTAACCACCATCGATAAAAGGTCAGGCTCTCCGTTCATTTCTGAATTGATTTCAGCTATCAACTCAGGATTTGTGTGCCAATTCTCCCACGCTACACGATCTGCCTTCAGACCGTCGATAACAGCTTTAAGAGCATTGGCATCTTTGACGTCAACGCCGTATTTGGACGCAACTTCTGGCTTCTTAGAAGCGCCTGTAATTGCGCTCAAATCTGCTGTTATCTCACGCTGTTTCTTGCTGACGATCTTCGACATCGCTGTGGCTGTCTGCATTGCGGAGTCATCAAATGCAAACATACTGTCTTGCTGACCGGCGCCTCCAGCATTCGGGTCAACAGCCTCGATAGCCTTCATCACGTTTACAGCTTCGATAGCCTTAGAGCCGTCTATTAAAGCCTTTAGTCCGGCAGCTTGTAGTGCTGTGTTTCCTGGAGCGTTAAGGGCTACTGCTTCCGCTTCGGCGTCTGTGATTTGATCGTTACGATGGGCGGTAATGAGTTCATCCGATCCACCAGTTGCGATTGCGTAAGCCCGTTTGCCCGTTGCTCTTGCCAAAAGTCCTCGACTGTTTGCTTCTTCTTTGGAGAATTTTGTTGCTTTGAAGTAGTTGACATAATCTTTTACCTGCCCCTGTTCATCACGCAGATTTAATTCCGCATCCATGATCTGTGCATCTTGTACGTTGAATCCATCAGCTTCTCGAAATACTTGGCTGAGAATAGTTTTTTCACCGCTCCGTTTTGCCAACTCGAATCTGTGGCGACCTGATATAATCTCTTTTCTACCGTCGTTACGCTCCCATACGAGAATGGGACCAACGCCTGTGCTGTCAAACGTCCCACCTAGACGCTCAACTACACCCTGATCGTTAGCTCCTGTCTTAAACTGTGGAACATCCTGAGAAAGTGACAGCTCATCAACGGGTAGTTGAATCGGCTGCAATCCCTCAACGCTGCTTTGAGTTTCCCGTACCGTTTCTTCTTCACTAGAGCCGTCTTCTTTGGTATCTGCTATCTGTTGCTCTAACTCTCTCTTTTGTTGTTCAGCATTTGCCTCAGTTTCATCGTCTGCCAAACCTTCATTAGCGCGAGAAGTGTTAGGTCCATCAACGCGACTATCATTGGGCGGTATCTCATCAAGCCCTTGTTGGTTCTCGAACTGTTCTTTTACTGATAAAGTTCGTCCATCACCGTCCCCGTCTTGGTTGTCGCCCTGTCCCGCCACTCCGGTATCGGTTCCCCCTTGTCCACCGCCTTCTTCGCTATCGCGTCCAGATTCTCCGGTGTCAGATGCTTCATCGCCTCTATCGACGGTAGGTGGTTGAACGTCTCCTTGTACTTCTGCACGTTCTCCGTCAGCGGCGTCCTTGCTTTGAGTGTTACTTGCATTTCTTCTCTCCGTTAAAGACCTTGAATCTGCATGAATATCTTGCATCATCTTATAGGTTTGAGGCGCGAATTTCTTGAGCAGCTTCGGGTTGTTCGTGAATACGGCGCCAGCTTGCGCGAACAATTCTATCCGCATCATTTTTGCCCCAGCCTCTAAGTTACCACCTACTTGGTTCTCTAGGTAATTGGCGAGAGTGTCGAAAGGGTACTTAAAAACCTTCCCAAGATCATTGTCAGCGGCATAGGCGCCATACATCTCGCCTGTAAGAGAGTCTAGGTCCATCCTTATCTCGCCATCAACCCTAGTTAGCTCAACCCGCATGCCAAGCATTTCAGTGCTAAATTGTTTAGCTGCGTCAAGAGCGTGGTACAGTTCGTGGGTTACCGCAAACAGGAGCTGTTTTTTAGCCACAGGGTTGGTCGCTGCTTCTCGGATAAAAGCCTTGTTAACAACGACTGTGTTGGTGCTGTTGCTGTAAGCCGCCGGTACATAAGTCGGGTTGCCTTCAGCCGGAAGTCCGTCAAAGCCATAGAACCCGCTCACCGAATCTAGTGCCGCTCTTGGAAGTCCTCTGCGTATAGCTTCAACTAGCACTGATGTGAAAGTTTTTAATTCGGGAGAGTTCTCCACATCGGTGGCGCCAAATGACTCTACAATACTTAGTAGGTCATCATCGCTTTGCTTGCCTCCAACAGTGTCTTTGGGTGCTGTCGATCCGACTCCAGAGAGTTTTTGTACTAACGCTCCAAATGTCGGCATTCCTTGCTGAGTAATGCTGTCATCGCCGTTTGGCTGCGGTGTCGGTCCTGCCGTCTGGTTGTTTATATCAGCCACTTGCTGATCAATAGGGGCGTCTGTTGGGTCGAAATCACCAGCAACAGGTAAGGTAGAAGTGAGGTCTCCAGGGCTTTGATTAACGATCCCAGACGCAGCTACATCTAACCCATCCGTAGGTTCGTTGAATCTTGCCAGCTCTTTTTCTAGTCCGGTAAGATCGGCGAATCGGTCTTCTACCACAGGGCTGCTTGCTTGCTCTTGGGGAGCGTCCTGTTGAACTAGCTCGTAAGTAGCAACCTCTCCTGTTCGGTCAACAATAATTCTGCCTTCCTCTTCCAGAACCTCTAAAATTTCTAGCTGCTCTCCTCTATCTATACCGTTAGCTTCCGCTAAGTTTTCTAAGGATTTTTCTCCTGTTACGAACGGCATATTTTCTACCGTGTTCTGAAGCTTAATTTCCATAGCTTCCGGCAGAGGTTCTCTCCCTGGGTTATTCTGTGCGTCTTCGTAAGCTTCAGATGCCCTTTGCCTTTGCTCTAATATTATCCGCTCCCTCTCTCTCTCCTGCTCTACGCTGAAAGTTGGGGTTTCTGGATCAGTAGGTGGAGCTGTGGCATCAGGGGGTGGAGCTGTGCCATCAGTAGGTGGAGCTGTGGGAGGACCATCTCCCTCATCGTCATCTTCCGCAATCAAAGGGTTTTCGCGAAGTACTGTAGGACCGGCAGCGGCACCTGTAATGCCTCCCATGAAAGTCCCGCCGACAGCTCCTGCTGCCATTGCATGGATATAGGAAGAGATAGCATCTTCGCCAAACATGTATCCCTCAAACTTTTCCTGGTCCTCTTCTGAGAGATTTTTGGACGCCCACTTAACGCCTAGACGAGACAGCCCCTCTTGGGCTACTTCTGTAACGCCTTCCAGTACTCCTGATTTAAGAGCCTCTGAACCCACTGCTTGAAGTCTTGTTTCTGGGGTAATAACACGGTCAAACATTTTCCTGATTGTGCTGCGCTCATTCAGAGCTTCCTCTGCTAGGTCGTTTCTGATTGCGTCCAAAGATTCGTCAGGAAACATTTTTCTAAATGCCCTAAACGGAACACCGATAAGGTCCATCGCACCCATAGCGATGCCAGCACTAAAAGCTGTCGCAGGGTCTTCTAGTCCTGTTTCTTCAACAATGCGACCGAAGCTTTCACCGACTCCAGCTCCTGCGCTAAAGGCAGCACCTCCCGTTACAGTGCCTATCTTGCTGTATTTTTTAGCAACAAGACCAACGTAACGCTTTTGAGACTCTCTCAGAACCTGATTCTCGGCTACGCCTTGAGCAGCGTCTTGCATCCTGTCTCTCATGGATTTCTTTACAGCGGCAGTGGTTGCTACTTTTGCAACGCCCCCTGCAACAGCTCCTCCAAATCCCCCTGTTCCGATCATCCCAACCATGCTGGGAACCAGGTTACCCGCAGTAAAAGACAGCCAATCAGTAAAGTCGGTGAACTGGTCAACCCACCCGTCTTCTCCCCACTCATCTTCAAAGGCTGTTCTTGGTGCGTACTGGGAAGCTTCATCCATTTGCTGACGGTAATAATCTAAGCCGTCATCGACCCATTCTCTATTACCTACAGCGGAACCGACCGCTGCTTTTAGTCCACCAGCGAGAGCTTGCGTCTGATCAACGCCAGACTTGATGCCTTTAACAAACTCGAAACTGTCATCCTCTTCCTCTTCGGGGAGAGTGAAGTCTCTGGGTTCGCTGCTTTTCTTGTAGAACGGATCTGTATCGTATGGTTCTGGGCTTAGATCGTTTTTGCTGTTAAAAAATGCCATCGCTATTGACCACTCCCACCAAGAGGGTTGGGCGCTTTATATGTTGGTAATCTGGTTTCTTTTTCTTGAGTCCCCAAGTAAGCCAATAACTTGTCTACGTTATCCCCGCTGATATGACCGTCATCATCAGCCAGCTCACCAATGCTCAATTTTTGCGTCAGAGAAAGATCATCTATTCCGAGAGTAAGAAGCGAGTCTATTGAATCGATCCCTTTCCGACCTATCCTGTTAGGACCGCCGCCTCTAGAATCGTATGTAATCTTAGGGAAATCGCGTTCAACGCCTTCGAAAAACGCCTTCGCTCGTTCACCGCCGGACCTTTTTGATGGTCCGTATAATGCGTTTTGAACTACCTTTGCTCTAACATCTTGTCTGTTTTTTAAAGCATCGCCTACGGTTCCCTCAAACCCCATTGACTTTAGGTTTCCTGGTAAGTTGTTGTCTTTTTCCATTCCTTCAACTTGTTTGTAAATCGCGGCTAATTCCTTAGCAACGAACGCCTCGAATTTTTCTGGACTGCCAAAATTTCTTTCTTTCATATATTCTTCTGTAGCGGTTTTAATCAAAGGGTTCTTCTGCATAAACTGTGATATCTGCACCATCCCTGCCATGCCTTGTCCCGCTTGACCGAAGTCCATATCTTGCTCGGTTACTTCTCCCTGGTTGCCGCCTTTAGTTATAGATGCTGGATAAAATGCGGAGTTACCATTACCTCTATCAACTTCCACCCACGCTTGTGCGCCGACCGTTGGTTTCTTCGTCTTTTCACCATTGGCATCTGTTACCTCAGTAATTCTTGAGTTAAGGCTATGAACGCCGCTGTCTATAATTCTAAACCCTTGGTCTCTATACATTTGAGGTGCATTTACGAAGGAAGAGTCAAGCCTTTGACCGACAAATTGTTTTCTGTTTTGCATTAACATCACAGAAGCTGCTGCCTTCGACTCTGGGCTAACCTCTTCAAGATTTTCGCCCGCTGCAATGCTCTGAAAGTCTTTCAGTAAACCGGCAAAATTGTCATTAGTGTCTGGGTTTAGAAGGTCAGGCAAATGAAGGTGGGATTTGGTATTAAAAATATCATCACCAAAATTTGTCAGATATTCCTGCATAGAAGCAAAATCCCCGCTATCTGCTAGGCTAGAGAGTCGCGTAAAGTGACCCCCGTTTCTTAGGTTAAGCTCATCTACCGCTACTTTTTCCGCTGCTAGTTCTTGGGCTGTTAATTTTCCTTTGGCTACCTCATCCTGTCTAGCTAATGCGGCAAGCCTTGCTGTGTTGTACGTTTTATCTGCAAGCCTACTGGCAAGTCTTTCTTTCTTTGCTATCTCGCGATCATCGTCTCGGTTCGCTTGTGCTTTTTTATCGATGGCTAAGTTGTCTCTCCGAAAGTTTCTTTCTTCCCGTCTGTACTTAGTCTGTAAACGATCCTGTTCTGCTGCGTCTGCGGCTGTCTGCTTCCTGAGACCAAGCTCTTCTTGACGAAACTCTTGCGTTTGTTCTGCGTCTCGCTCTTTTGCTTTCTGTGTATTAAAGTCGTTAACAAGACCAAACCCGCCCTTGAATCCTTCTGCAAAACCGCCTTGATATCGAGCCATGCTTACCTCTTGTTAAAAAAATTCGTTGAATAAACCCGCGACAGCCAAACCAATAGCTACCGGAGCAGCAATAGTTCCTATCGTTGCCAATGCGCTTTGCGAACTGGCTAATCCTGCTGTCTCTATAATTGCAGCGTCAGCCAAAGCGGCAGCTTCTGCGGTAGCGGCGGCGCCTTCTACTACTACTGCGCCACTTTCTACTACTGCTGCACCTTCTACTGCTACTGCGGCACCTTCTGCTCCTGCTGCTCCTGCTGCTGCACCTTCTGGAACCAACGTCGAAGCAATGTCAGGAACTCCGCTCTCTAGCCCTGCCATGTTCTCAACGCCTGTTATTGCTTCCCCGCCTTTAGGCGTGAAATTTAAACCGCCGCCCTCGAAGGCAAATTCACCCCCAGATTTGCCAAACATTTCGTTAAGATTTGTAAGGGACTCACCGGCAGTTTTTTTAGCTCCATAGACTTTGTTCATCCCGTACATTGAGCCAAACCCTGCGCCTTGACCCATCGTCGCGGCATCCTGAGCCTTCTCTTGGAGCTTTATTCCGTCACGGATTTGTGCTTCTTTCTCATCTATTTGTGCAACAGCTCCGTAACCCTTAGTTGCTCGTTGCCTGTATAGAGAACCTTGTCCGATCAATCCCCTCATCCTGAGTTCCTCGCTTGTTGTGCTATCTGACCAAGACCACCTGTAAGTAATGCCTGTTGCCTGTCGCTATCTCTAGCCCTAGTCATGTTTAAACCACCGACAAGAGCTGATGCTGTAGCGTTGGCGTCACCGGTTGTGCGTGGTGCGGCAGAAAGACCGTACCTTTCCCGAAATCTGTTTGATTGACCGCGAACGTTATCGCTGCCTTGCATCACGGCGCCTCGCGTTCTTTCTAAATCAGCTTCGAGCTGACCTGTCCCTGTAGCTGTAATCTGAGATGCCAAGAGATCCTCTACTGGCTGAAACCTCTCCTGGTAATCTCTTAGCTGCATCCTTGTTAACTGGGCATACAACTTGTCACCTGGCATATCTTCTGGTGACATGCCCGAATAAGCATAAGGGTTAAGATTTGCGTAAGGGTCGTTGCGGTCGTAAGGCTGGTTGCCGTAAAAATTATTTACATTAGGATCCCGCATTAGGTCTTCAAGGAAACTCATTAGCTGTACCTCGACTCGTTCCGGTTAAGCCCGTAAGCAGCACCCATCCCAGCTCCGGTTCCAGCAAGGCTTTGTATCGATGATGATCTACTGAAGTCCTCTTCAGCTCGACGCTGCAATGCAGATAGCTGGTTGTTGGATTGATCGATTTGCCCTTCAAGAACCTCTCCAGACAGACCCTGTCCCATGTTGACTACGTTGGTCAGCATGCCAAAACCCTTGTCTGTTATATCCAAGCCGGTCGCTGCTGCGCTGTCACCCATAGCTCTAGCTTGAGCTGTTCGTAAAGCGTCAGACTCTGCCATGAAGGCGCCAGAATTAGGATCTAAGCCTCTGGCAAACGCGCCACCAGTGGCATCAGCAACTCCCTTCTCGTAGACATCAGAGGCTTGATTTGAAGCAGCACCCATCGGGTCGGTATAATTTCCATCCTCGAAACTAGACGTAGCTTTATCAATGTATAGGTTCTCCAACGGAACAAAGACTTCGCTGTAACGTCTTAGGTTGCTTGCAGCCGTCTCAGCTAAAGCTAATTTTGCCGCGCTTTCTTCTGGTTCTGGGGCATCCCCACCGCCGAAACACATGGGCTTCTCCTTTATCTATTCCAATAGAATCTAATGAATCGTGAAGGGCGGTAGCCCCATATAATTTCTTGATCGAAACTAAAACCTAGCGATTTCAGCCAACGTATACTTGTCCTGTTATCAGCATGAATTCGATTGCTTAATTGTTTATACCTACCTTGAATTTCAGACAGGTATTGCTTGCTCTCAGTGAGAAAGCTGCGCTGGTTTTCTTTTTTTGGTAGGGCGTCCGTTGCCAGTAACCAAGGCACCGCCTCAATTCCTGTGTGCTTTGTCACGCCAAACATGCCCACAACAGAGCCGTTGTGATCTTCGATGGTGTAGCATTCGACAGAGTTCGAGAACGATATAGTTAACGCTTCAAGGGGGGTCACGCCGTGGGAGCAGTAAATCTCATGCCTATCATGTTCCCTGATGTTGGGAGCCAGGATAGCGATGTCTGCTTCTATGGAAGTACGGTATGTAACGGACAAAATCGATCCTCAAAACTAGTTTGATTCTGTCCATGAGGTGTAGTGCGCGACTTTCCTTTGTGCCGAAAAGCTTCTCTTCGGGTCGCTAAATTATTTTAACAAAATTCTTGATTTATTAACTGTTTTTTTGTAAGAGTTATTCTTGAAATTTCATGTTGGCTTTAACCGCTCTAGACAACCTTTTTAAGTAGCTCCTAACATCGTCCAAATCTTGAATATTGGTGTCGATCCAGATATCAAGGTCAGCTTGCTTATTTTTCAATACCTTGTCCCTTGTAGCCTTTGTCTTCTCTACTGAGGAATCACTCTTTTTTGCTTTAAACTGCATTAATGGTCCACTCTTTTGGCAAGTAAGCGGGTTCATTCACCGTGACTTTATAGAATCCAATATCTTTAGTAGAAAACTCCAGCGAACCGTCTTCAACAACCAATATTTCGTTGTCGATGTGAACCGTGCAAGGTATAGGTAGTGTGGACAGCACAATCTCTGCCGTCCCGTTAGCCGTTAAAGTTTCTGCATCCCATGTCGCTGTGAGCGAAGTCTTTTGTCTTTTCTCCCATACACCTTCAACCTGGATCATGTATGCCGTGAGTGCTTCGGCTTCTTCTACGGGAGACACATCCCAAGTTGGGTTGTACTCTTGAACCATATCTCTAAGCTTCTCTTCAGTTTCTATGCTGCTTTGATAAGAAATAACTTGACCTGTTTCTGTGTCAAAAGTTAAATAAAAATTAATCATCTTTTTGCCCCAGATATTGTAAGCACAGCGTTGCTGACAGTAACCGCTGCTGTTTGATTAACCAGTTTTCCTTGAACAGTTATAGTAACTGGGGTCGAGGTGTTAATAGATCCAGTACTGTTGGCTCCGTGAGTCATAACGCTAGACATTTCCCCTTCAACAGATACGCCGCTGTTTGCTCTCATACCTGTTACCCAAGATTTCACAACCGTGTTGCCGACTAGCATTTGAAAGGAACATCGTGCATCGGCGACAAGATTCATCTGCCCTGTATATGTCGCCACATAGCCACCTCCTGCTGGGTCAAAACTGTCTGTTACTATAGTGACCCAGTTAGACTGATTCCCGACACCAAAAGTTTGTGTGCTGCCCTGATTAGCAACGTCCTGCACAGTGACTGCGTTACCGGCAAGCTGTAAGGTATCCATTGCCCCGTTTCTTATATAAGTAGCAGCGTAGCTTGGGGCAATTCTTCGTGGAGCTTTTCCAAGATAGGCGTTGTGTAGTATCTGAGTACCACCGCCAATTGCGGTTATTCGT
>Ga0209709_10003217_pt1 | contig 13678 bp, 16 predicted proteins | sample ArcticOcean_MG_C_2_FD_187435 | JGI IMG/M metagenome (GOLD analysis project Ga0209709, IMG submission 187435) | Marine microbial communities from western Arctic Ocean - ArcticOcean_MG_CB4_136 (SPAdes) (version 2) | ecosystem: Environmental > Aquatic > Marine > Oceanic | place: Arctic Ocean... | reverse complement strand
CTTGTGCTGTTGGTCCTGAAACAAATTCTAATCTGACAACTCCATCTTGAATTCGTTTTGTTCTTGTAATTTTGATTAGTTCAATATCTTTAGTTTGCTTTACGTGAGTTCCACCGCAGGCCTCCACATCAAAGTCTTCAATTGATACAATTCTAACTGACTTTACTGGAACAACCCCGCCTTGGTAAATTTTAAAACCATACTTTTGTTCGGCAGTTCCTCTGTCATAGTTTTCTATAGTTACTTGCATGTCTTTTGCAATTATTTGGTTTGCAGTTTTTTCAATATCTGCCACTTCTGAATCAGTTAATGATGAGTGATGAGTAATATCTAATCTAGCGTGATCATCTTCTTTGAATGCAGAGTGTTGCCATATCCAAGATCCTAATACTTGTCTAGCTGATGAGTTTAGAATGTGTGTACTGGTGTGATTTTTTGTAATGTTTGCACGTCTTACTGAATCTACTTTACATGATACTGTATCACCTTCAGATGGAATACCTCCTTCTAATTCGTGTAAAATAACTCCACCGTGTTTGTTGACATCAATCACTTTGAAGCCTGCTATGGTTCCGTGGTCTGGTTCTTGTCCTCCTCCACGTGCATAAAATGATGTTCTATCTAACACAATTCCTTTCTCAAAGACTTTGAGAACTTTTGCCTCAAACTCCATTGGGTCATCTTTGTAAAACAACATATCAGTTTCTGGAATGTTTTCCAAGGAAAGTTGCTCCATTGCTTTTTTCTTATCTGATTGGTGTAAATCTGATAATTTTGCATAAAATGATGATGGGATTTCTGAAATTACTTCAACTTCTTTGAGGTATTCAGGTGTAATTCCATCTGATTCGTATAGTGTGATTAATTCATCAACTGATGGTGCTCTTCCTTTGTCTTTGAGTTTGGTTGCCATCTTACCCATTCTTGACTTTGATTCAACATATCTTTGAGATTCTAATTCTAAGATTGTCTTGACATCTTGTCTTTTTGATTCAAGTTCTGGATAGGTATCTTTGAGATAGTCAATGTGCATGTCAATTAATTCATCAATGTCTAGTTTGAAATTCATTCTGTCTATTGTTCCATTAATTCGTCTTAACATCATTCGAAGATTATATCCTCCCCCAACATTACTTGGCAATGCCCCATCTGTAATTGCAAAAATCAAAGTTCTCAAATGATCTGCGATCAAATACATTCCTTCAAGCGGTGTGATGATTCTGTTAAGTTGGTCTTCAGTTAACCCTGTTGTCTTGATAGTTTGTTTTCTAACTTCTGTCAAGTCATCATAAATTTCTAAATTCTTTGCAATTGTTGTAAAATAGTTTCTAAGCATTTCTGAATCTGAATCAATTCCAATTTTCTCCATTAGGTGATTAGTTATTGGACCAAAGCAGCAGTCATATGCAGTAGGGGTGCCTGTTGTAATCCATGCAAATCTTTCCAACCCTGCCCCCATATCAATAACTTTTTGATCAAGTGTTGTGTGTTGTCCCAGCTCCCCTTGAAATTCTGTAAATACTGCATTTCCAAGTTCTAATCCTTTAACAAAATATTCTAATGATGAACCAAATGAACCTCCACCTGCCCATACGTCTTCAACAAATACAACTTCTTCTTTTTTAATTCCAAATTGTTGTGTCAATAATCTAAAATCTAAATCTACACATTCATCTTTCCAGTATCCTCCGTTTTCTGGAATACTGTGTTGTCCAATCATACAAAAACTTGAAAAGTGTCTGCCCGTAACTCCTACGTTTTCTAAATCTTTGAAACGTAAACATGTTTGTGGAACTACTAGTGGATTTGCAGGAAATTCAAATACTACTTTGGAACCCATCACTCTTTGAAAATCTACTACTGATGCAATTGTGAAATACAAATCATCACGCCATCTGCATACTACTGGATACCTGCTAACTGAAGTATGGTTATTTTTTACAAAAAATTCTTCAACTTGTTTCCAAGCTTGTGTATAATCAAATCGTTTTGTTGTTGGTGGTTCTCCAATGAATGAATATGTGTCAGTTCCATCATCTGGACAAAGTGTTCTGTTTGCATCCAAAGTCCAAAAGAATCTGCCACACTTTGTACAACCTTTTCTGACAAATCCTTGCTCTTCAAATAATTTGACTTTATAGTATCTATCAGGATCTGCTGAAAATTCTTTTAAAATCTGATTTTTGTCCAACGTTGAGGCATGCTACTTTCTGATATTAAGAATTGTCGATTAATGGTTACATTAAATATAATCAATCTTTTATTCTAATCATGTTTGGAAGTAAACCTACTCTCAAAGAAGGAACTCATATTTTCTCAATTAAAAAAAACGGTGAATTTCATGACTTTATTTTTGGTGTTGTAACTGGCATTGATGATAGAAAAGTAGGTGTTAATGGTGTAATTGTTAATCCAATTGGTCTCAAAAATAAGATATCTCAAGGAAAAACTGGTGAAAGATCTAATGAAATCCTTAATCACCCAACTCCTGATAATGTTGTTTTAGCATTGGTGTATAGAGTTGAATCTGAGAATTTTGCTGAAGTTTTAGATCTTGATGTTGATAAATGTGATATTATTCCACCAAAAATTTATCTAATGCTTGATGGTTGGATACGCGAATCATTACCTGAATTCATTAACAATGTTTTGTCTTTGGCTCCAGGTACTGAAAGAGATGAAGCAAAACGAATTTTAAAAAATAGAATGGAAACGTTAACAGATCCACATCTAAGACGAACTTTGTATGCTGTTTGTAGAAGTCTTAAAATTCTAAATTAAATATTTAATTTTAGGCGTAACTTCTCCATAGTTTTATATTATGCCCTAAGAGATTCATGGTACAATGGAATATGTTTACGCTGCTTTACTTCTTCACAAACTAGGCAAAGAAGTTAACGAGGCAAACCTCCTCAGTTCAGTTGTTAAATCATCTGGCGCTGAAGTTAATGAAGCCCAAGTTAAATCCTTAGTCGCAGCCTTAGCCGATGTTAACATCGATGAGGCAGTTAAAGCCGCACCTGTAGCAACAGCAGCAGCCGCACCGGCAGCAGCAGCAGATGCACCAGCAAAAGAAGAAAAGAAGAAAGAAGACCCTAAAAACGAAGAAGCAGCCATGGAAGGATTATCATCCTTATTCGGCTAAGCAACTTTATTTTTTCAACTTAATTTTATACTTATTTTTATTAATCTTAATTACTCTGTGTACTGTCTTTGTATCTGTTGACAGAATTTTCTTTTAGTTCTGAATTTTTTATTTATGTTTTAGATCTGTTTGGTACTGTAGCATTTGCAATTACAGGTGCCTTTAAGGCAATTGAGAAAAAATTTGATGTTGTAGGAATTTTGTTACTTGCAACTATTACTGGTGTTGCAGGTGGCACGATTAGAGATGTAATTTTAGGTAGAGTTCCTAACTCTATATCTGATCCTACTTATGTTGTGGTAACAATCGCATCTGGAATTGTAATTTTCTTTTTGTATTCTCGTTTGAAAAAACATTGGAATCTATTTTTGAAATTTGATGCTATTGGATTAGGAGTGTTTACAATTATTGGAGCAACTTTTGCATACAATATTTTTGGATTAAATTTTTTGGCAATTTTATTGGCAGGTATTTTGACTGCTGCTGGAGGAGGTATACTTCGGGATATCTTTGTTAATCAAGTTCCTATAGTTTTTGTAAAAGAATTCTATCTTTCTGCAAGTTTTATTGGCATTGTAATATTTTCTATTATTTTGTATTTTACAGATGAACTATACTATGCTACTATTGTTGGAATAATTCTAACTACTTCTTTGAGGTTAATTGCAATGAAGTATAATTGGAATTTACCTAAGGTAAAAAATACCGATTGATTAGGCTGGTGTGTAATCTTTTGCTTGGCTTGCTACGCCTTTAGCTTGTGCATCTGCTTTTTGTAAAATTTGCTCTTTTGTTTCATCTGTCATGAAACCTGATTCAACAGATACTGAGCGTGCAGATTGTGCTGCTTTTGTAAGAATTTGTGTAACGTTATCTGCAGTGATATACCCTGCCTCAATTGAGAGTGATATTGCTTCTTGGTGGAATTGTGCAAATGCATTTCTTGTTTTCTCAACATCTACTATCATTTCTTCTTCAGTGTATTTGAGACCATCTTCAACTGCTGAATAAAGTGAAATTCCTGCTTCTACTGGTTTGATATCTAATTTACCTAAAATTGATGCTAATTTTTCATTAATTGTTTCGCCCTTCTTTGCTGGTGTTGTATCTTTTGCAATCCAAATTGTTCCTTGATCAATTTTTGTTGGAATTTTTGCATCTTTGAATTCTGTAAGCATTGGTCCTGGTGCAATTCCTGTATTTTTAGCAGGTACTACAATATCGATACTTGCAATATCTCCAGCACGTGCACCCATCATGACTTTGTTTTTACCCAATAGCACGTTTAGTTTGAATGGTGACATGTTTGTAAAAATGAATATCAGTTGTTCTTTTAGTTCTAGGGATATTTCTTTCATTCCTGGAATCTCTAATGTTTCAAGTGCTTTTTTTGCAATGTTGTTTTTAACACATACAAATTCTACTTCCCCTTTCAAAGTTTTTCTTAATGGTAAAATTTGTGTAGAACGAACTTTTTTCATTTTAATTATTGAAATGGTTTTGTATTTTTTTGGTAACTCTATTAATTGCTGATACATTTCTGTTTTTCTTTTTGGATATGTAGTTCTATTTTCATGCATGTTTCTTCTTTATCTCCTGGAGTTGTTTTTGTGGTTTACCCATTGTAGTTTTTAGCATGATTTTTTTAATATTTTTTTCACCGTTTGGTAATTTCTTTTCTATTGCACTAAGAACAGTAAATGCGTTAATTGCTAAATCTGCATCTTCCATTGACTCATCACCAATTTTACATGCTATTGATAATGATGCTCTTGATCTAACTTTAATTGATGTTCTAAATCTTGCTAGGAATGCATCAATTGAAGCATTAAATGGAACTGGTGTTGGCATTTTTCCTCTAGGGCCTAAAAGCTGACCTAGTGCTTTACCTACTGTTGGCATGATTTTTGTATCTGCTAAAAAGAAATCATATTTGTTAATGAATTTTCTAGATTCTCTTTTGTTAGATTCATACTTTGTTAATTCTTCATTTCCAATTACTACATCTGCTTTTGCTGTCTTTGCTTTTTGACTCATATCTCCTGTAGCAATTACACACACTGTTGCAGGTGAACTTGTTTTTGGAAGTTGAATTACTTCGTTGATGGCAAATCCTTTTTTGACATCAATATCTTTGAAATTAATAATTAGCTCAATTGATTGCTTGAATTTTCGTTTTTTAGAGTCTGCTTTGATCTTTGTGATCAATTCTCCAAATTGTGCTTCTGTAATCATTACGAACAATTTCCAGAAAACCTACTTAAAATCGTTTAGGGGTTTGAGATTTTGTCCCTCTTTTATTTTAAAAAATTTCATTTTTTATACCTAATAATTATAATTTAGAGGCAAATTTTTGTTAAAACTTACATATATTAAATCACAATCTCCATTTTCTAGCACATTGCATCGCTTTGATGACCTTGACATGAAATTATTATTTGAATTAACTCAAGATGGATCTATTTCTGTTCCTACACTGTCTAAAAAACTTGGAATTAATGCTTCTGTACTGTATAGTAGAATTAAGCGATTAATGAAAAAGAAATTAATCAAAAAATTTACCATTCAAATTGATGAATCTCTTTTGGGTATTGGAGTAAAAGCATCTGTTGGTATTAATCGAGATCCAAAATTAAAAGAAACAATTCATAAACAATTCATGGAAACATCTGAAGTTGTTTCTATACGTGAAATTACTGGTAGATTTGATATTATGATTGATGTTTATGCTAAAAATCTTGAGGCTTTACATACTGTAGTTATTGAAAAAATTGGAAAAATAGAGGGTATTCAAAATACTGAAACCTTTGTCGAATTACAAAAAACAGACAAAGATCCTGTTTATCTTACTGAATAATTATTGGAATTTTTGATCCCATTTACCTTCATTGATTTCAGCAGTAACTTCTTTTGGAGTTTTTCCTTCTACTTTGACTCCTAATGCTACACATGTACCAATGATGGTTTTTGCAACTGATTTTAATGATGATGCATAAGATTTTTCGAGTTTTGTGTTTGCTACTTTGATAATTGAATCCATTGTGACATCTCCAGCCCATTCAGTACCTGAAGTACTAGAGCCTTTTTGAATTCCTGCTTCTTTCATGATTAATGCTGCAGCTGAAGGAATACCAATTTCAATTTCATATTTTTTTGTATCTGTATCTACTATTACAGTTACTGGAACTTTCATTCCCTCGAAGTCTTTAGTTTTTTCATTAATTGCTGCGATAACTTCCATGATGTTAACGCCTAGAGGACCTAATGCTGGACCTAATGGTGGACCTGCTGATGCTCCTCCTCCTGTTACAAGTGATGATACTTTTTGTTCTCCCATTATCTATTCAACTCAAAATCAAAATTTAATCCTTCCTAAGCTCCACTCGAAAGCTTTAGGTAGTTTGCATCTACTGTTACTGGCAATTGATATGCTGCATCTAGTAAGACAACTGTGGCTTCTTCTTTGTCTGTATCTATTCTAGTAATTGTTGCCTTCATTCCTTTGAATGGACCGCCAGTAATTTCGATAATGTTATCCACTGCTAATGTTAAAACTGTTGATTTCTTGATAAGATAACCTTCTATCTCTTCAAATGATAACTCTCCTCTTAATTGACCACGAATGTGTCTAACACCTTCAACTGCCAAATATGCATCGCTAGGATTAACTGCTTCAACGACGACATATCCTTTAAGATCACTTACCCAAAATACTGATTGAATGTTAATTTTGTTAGCGTTGGCTTTAGCTTCTAATAACCTCATTACCACTTTTTCTTGTCCTCCTGTGGTTCTAATTGCAAATAAATGTGATTTAATTTCTTCAGACAATTTTATCGACCAAATGTAACTACCGAAAACACAAATTGAATTATAAATCCAATAGTACCAACTCCTGCAATTCCAGTTAATACTAATCTCAAATGTTGTGAATATTCCTCCTTATCTGGTTTTTTAGTCATCTTCAATGTATTAGCACAATTCTTCAAAGTTTGCTTCGGGTTCATTGGTGGAAATTAATAAGGTGTCTTTATATTCCTTATCTCATGGAACTTTTAATTGCATATCGAGATGACCCTGCAGGTTACAATATGGCAAATTTTCTTTCACAAAAAATGACTTTAGATGGTGATATTTTCCGTGGAAAATATTATGATTTGATCATAATTTCAACTCCTACCATTTCTGCTGATTGGCTTGAAGAAAAATATGATTATGATGGATTTGTATTTCTTTCAAAACATGCTGCAGAATCTGGTGTGTTGGCATTAACTTGTCACAGTACGGGAAATTTTTCTGAAGCTAAATTTGGTGGTAATGAGAGGCAAGTTGCAATCCCTCACCCAGATCTCCAAAAAGCATATCTTCAAACATTACAAAATCATCAATCTGAATTTTTAGAATTTCAAATAACCATTGAAGCTACTCATCATGGTCCTACTGCATTAACTAAACCTACAATTTTCATAGAAATTGGTACTACTGAAAAACAATGGACTGATGTTTCATTGTGTCATTCTGTTGCCAAGTTAGTTGATCGTGTTTTTTCCAATAATATTTCTAAAAATCCTGTAGCAATTTGTTTTGGTGGCACTCATTATCCCTCAAAATTTACTCATGAGTTACTCGAAGGTAGATATTCTCTTGGAACAGTAATACCAAAACATGCATTGGGTGATATTGATGAAGAATTATTTTCGCATATTATAAAACAAAATAGTACTGCAAAATTTGCTCTTTTAGATTGGCGTGGATTGGGATCAAATAAACAAAAAATTCTCAACTTCCTTGATTCTACTTCACTTGAAATAATAAAATTATGAATCTTGAACATAAAGTTTACAAAAAATTACTAGATGTTCCAAAAGGTCAGATTACAACTTATGGTGATTTGGCAAAAGCTGTCGGATTAAAAAATGGTCAAAGAATTATTGGAAAAATTATGAACAAGAACCCTTATCCTGTTTTGGTTCCATGTCATAGAGTTGTAATGTCTACTGGTAAAATTGGTGGTTATGCATATGGTGAACATGTCAAAACAAAAATGCTTAGTGATGAGGGTATGGAAATCATAAATGGTAGTATTGAAAATTTTGAGAAAAAATTATTTAAATTCTAATCTGTTCTTTTAGTTTTGATTTCATCCATCAAAGTTCTCAAGTGAGCTTTATTTCTGACTGTGTTTCCGCCTACTTTTTTGTACAATACCCAAAACTCTGGATTGGTCAAATCTTTTCTATCTTTTGCAATTTTTAATAATCTTCTTAGTGAACGTACTTTTGCAACATATACTGTTTTTTTACCTACTCTTGCACCTTTTGTTCCTTTTTTGGAACCTTGTGTTGTGCCTCTTTTCTTTCTTTGATCTAATTTGTGTTGTGCTCTTCCTCTTGATGTCCCAGTAAATGATTTTATCTTAATTGTATTTGCTGTAATTAAACTACGAATATTTTCTCTAGTAATTGCATCTGCGATATCATCTAAGTGGTCTGAATCAAATTTTATTCTATGAATTCCGACACCCGTAACTCTGGAGGTCAGTCTTTTTTTTGCTCTAAGATTAACTACCAATTGCACTCACTCTTGCATTAAATATTTTAAATTTCTTTTCAACTGCTTTAGCGACAATTTCTTTTCTCTTTTTAGTACCGACACTATGTCCAAATCTTACACCATCTTTTTTTGGATCTAATTTTTCTAAATCTGACATATTGAAAACTAAGTTATCTGTAAATCCTGAAGGGTGTAGTCCTTTTGCATCTCTAGGTCCACCATATCCAATTTTAACTAAACCTGGACGACCTCTACTCTTTTGTTTCCTTTGGTGATGATCTATACCCTTTGGTTTTCTCCAATTAGTTTGAAGTCTAACATAACGCCAACTTTCTGGTCTGACAAAATCAGGCTTGTTTCCTTTTACTTCCTGTCTTTTTGCAAGCTTGTCTTGATTGATTGGCATGGAACTAAGTCTTGAATTTTGGAATAAATACGTTCCTCGACCTAAAAAAATTCAACATGGAAAAGAGATAATAAGGAAAATCAAAGCGGATCTAAATATCTTATGACCCATGGATTTGCTCAAACACACTATAGGAGAATAGAATATTGACAGAATTACTAGGTAGATCTACAACTGAACAATTTTTAGCCCAATTAACGGCTTTTGGAATCAATCCATCCAAAGTTCATAGAAATTTACCTACTGATGAAATGGTGGCTATAGCAGTTGATAGAAAAGAGGGTGTTGTAAACTCTACAGGTTCTCTTTCAGTTGATACAGGAAAATATACTGGTAGATCCCCTGATGATCGATTTATTGTATATGATGATAAAACCCATGATACTATTGATTGGGGAAAAATCAATCATCAATTCCCAAGTGGTAAATTTGAAAAACTTTTTGAAAAGATGAAAGACTTTGTTGCTAACAAGGAACTTTTTGTTTTTGATGGTTTTGTAGGGGCTGACCCTGAAACTCGTTTACCTATTAGAGTAATTAATGATCATGTTTGGCAAAGTATGTTTTCAAGTAATTTGTTTATTCGACCTACAGATGAAGAATTACAAAAACATGAACCTGAATTTACTATTTTATGTATTAATGATTTCTTAGCAGATCCTGAAGTTGATGGAACCAGAACTGATGTCTTTATTTTAATTGATTTAACAAGAAAAATTGTTTTGATTGGTGGTACTGAATATGCTGGTGAAATGAAAAAATCAATGTTTGGTGTAATGAATTTCTTATTACCAGGTCGTAATATTTTCCCAATGCACTGCTCTGCAAACATTGGTGAAAAAGGAGATACTGCATTATTCTTTGGATTATCTGGCACTGGTAAAACAACTCTTTCAGCAGATCCTAATAGAAAATTAATTGGTGATGATGAACATGGTTGGTCTGATAATGGAACATTTAATTTTGAAGGTGGATGTTATGCAAAATGTATTAATCTTAGTCAAGAAGCAGAACCTGAAATTTGGAATTCAATTAAACCTGGTGCACTTTTAGAAAATGTTGTCTTAAATGATAATATTCCAGATTATGATGATAGTTCATTAACTGAAAATACTCGTGTTGGTTATCCTTTAGATTTCATTCCAGGTGCCGTAATTCCTAGTGTTGGTGGAAATCCGCGCATTATTGTATTTTTGACTGCAGATGCTTTGGGTGTATTGCCTCCTGTTTCTAGGTTAACCAAAGAGGGAGCAATGTATCATTTCATGTCTGGTTATACTAGTAAATTAGCAGGAACTGAAAGAGGCATCAAAGAACCAAAATCTGTCTTTTCTCAGTGTTTTGGAGCCCCATTCATGCCTAGATCTGCTTCAGTTTATGCAAAACTTCTTGGTGAAAAAATTAATCAACACAATACTGTAGTTTACCTTGTCAATACTGGCTGGTCTGGTGGTCCATATGGTGTTGGTAAACGAATAAAGATCAAATACAGTCGTGCAATGGTTACTGCCGCAATTTCCGGTGCACTTGATATTGTAAAATATCGCCACGATGATTTACTTAATCTTGATATTCCAACAGAAGTTGAAGGTGTTCCATCTGAAATTTTAGATCCAAAACATACTTGGGTTGACAAAGACTCCTATGATCTTTCTGCCAAAAAACTAGCTCAAATGTTTGTTGAAAACTTTAAGAAATTTGAAAATGTTTCAGATGATATAATTGCAGCAGGTCCTAATTATTCTTTATAACTTATTTTCTAATAATTAATCCTACAATTCCAATAATCACAATTATTGAAACTATTAGTATAATTTGTTTTTCTGGAATATCTCTTAATTCTGATTTTTCTATTTTTTCTGAAAGTGAATTAATTTTAATTGTGTTAAATGCATCAGATGTATTTCCATTAATTTTGATTTTAGCATCTACCCAATATTCTCCATTTTCATAGATCTCTAAAGATGTTTTTTTATCTGGTGTTGTACTAATTGTATCTGAATTTCCATTTTTACTATTTGTGATTGTAATTTTTGCAAAACTCCATCCATCTGGATGGTTGATTTCAAAAAATAATTTTTCATTTTCTTGGATTAGGGAAATTGAACCTTCTGTGTGGTGGATAAGCACTGGAATTGTATATTGTATTTTATCGTGATTGATGAATATTTTTCCTTCATGTTCTCCATATTTTTCTTCAACTATGTTTAATCCAATTTGTAAATTATTATTTTTAATATCATGTGTAAACTCTATGAATTTTGGTCCCTCAAATCTAACATCAATTTTTTCTAAGTTTCCTTCAATTAATTTTAACTCTAATTGTTCTTCTATTGAGGGTTGATCTTTTGATAAATTAATGACAAAATTTGTTGGACTGATTATTAATTTTGCATTATAGGCATTTGCTATGTCTAGTCTTCCTGAACCTGATTCATGTAATGAAAATTCTTGCCCATAGGCATCTGAAACTGGTTGAACTGTAGTGACTAACAATGATTTTATTTCATGGTTTTCTAATTCTGGATTTTTTTGTAGTAATAATGCTGCTGCACCACTAACATGAGGTGCTGCAAAACTAGTTCCACTAGTCAAGTTATAGATTCCATTGTTTTGTGTAGTGTTAATGTAAGCTCCTGGGGCTACAATATCTGGTTTAATGTAAAATGGTGATACTGGTCCTCTTGAACTAAAATGTGCTATAAAATCTGGATTGTAAAATAAATTCATTATTCCTTCATTATCTCTTTCAATTGATTCAATAATTTCTAGTCCTTCTTCTCTATCTATTGAAACTACTGGAATTTGTGGAATATATCCTGGTTCTGAAAACTCATGAATTAATTCACCTAAAAAAATCCCTGGTTCATTATTGTAAACAATTAATGCTTTAGCTCCTGCACTTGCAACATTCATTTCTTTAATTGAAAAAAATAATAATTCTCCTTCTACATTGCTGCCTCTTTCTACAATTACTATTGCATCTTTAACATCAATATCTTTTAAATTATTAATTTTACCATAACCTGCAAAAATTATTTTTTCAGTTATTGGTTCATTTGTTTTTGAGGATCCAACCATTGGAATTACTGTATATTGTTTTTCATTTATTTCCAATGTTGCAATTAAACTTGAAGTCATGTTGTTGTAAGTTGCACCAACTGTAATTGATTCAAAATTTTTTCCTGGGCTTCCAATCGTTTCAAATTTTGGTCCATCATTTCCTGCAGCTGTCACCACAAAAATTCCATTATTTAATGCGTGATTTACTGCATTGTCTATTTTTGAATTAGTTTTGTTTACTCCTAAACTAATATTGATAATATCTGCTTTATCTTCAATTGCTTTTTCAATTGCCTTTCTGATTAATTCTGATGATACTCCTTCTCCATCTTCTGATACTTTGTAAGCTAGAATTTTTGCTTTAGGTGCAACACCTAACAAATTTCCATCTGCTGCAATTATACCTGCAACTTTAGTACCATGCCCATTGTTATCCATTGGTAATTGATCTTCTTGAATGAAATTATATCCTCCAATTACTTTTCCATCTGGACCCCATCCAAATAAATCTGGATGATTAAAATCTACACCAGTATCGATAACTGCTATTTTAATTCCAGTTCCATCAATTCCATCCATTCTTGGAATTTCAGTACCAATGTATGGTACACTATTTTCAATGTATGTTTTAATTTCATTTTGAGATTGAATTGATTGTGATACAATAAAGCTAGATAGTAAAATTAGCGTTATGGAAAAAATTAGTAATGATTTCATGAATTTTTTAGTTTTTTAACAAGTAAAAATGAATTGCTTACTAAAGCAATAAATGGAATAAATTTTAAAATATATCATGGGAAAATACACACTTCCTGAAATGCCATATGCTTATGATGCATTAGCACCTCACATTGATGCACAAACAATGGAGATACATCATACAAAACATCATCAAGCATACACTGACAAATTAAATGCAGCCCTTGAAGCATGTCCTGCCGATATTCAAGAAAAAGATATCCTAGACATCTTGTCTGATATTAATTCAGTACCAGAAGCCCAAAGAGGAGCAGTTAATTTCAATGGTGGTGGTTATGATAACCACAGGTTATTTTGGAATAACATGAAACAAAATGGTGGTGGAGAACCTGGAGGATCAATTGCTGATGCAATTAATGATTCTTTTGGAAGCTTTGCTGACTTTAAAGAGAAATTCACATCTACTACTGCAGTAATTCAAGGTAGTGGCTGGGGATGGTTAGTATACAATCCTTCAACATCTAAAGTTGAATACAAATCAATGCCAAATCAAACTAGTCCAAGAACTGAAGGATTAGTACCATTATTGGGTTGTGATGTTTGGGAACACGCATACTATCTAAACTATCAAAACAAAAGACCAGTATACATTGCAGCATGGTGGAATGTAGTAAATTGGGATGAAGTTGAAGATAGATTCTCTAAAGCAAAATAAAGTTAGATCTTTATTTTTTATTTATTTTTTATTTTCTAAATTTAGCTCATGAATGAATTTATAACCATCTCAGCATCATCTGTTGTAAATGAGTGAA
>Ga0209709_10003213_pt1 | contig 13691 bp, 12 predicted proteins | sample ArcticOcean_MG_C_2_FD_187435 | JGI IMG/M metagenome (GOLD analysis project Ga0209709, IMG submission 187435) | Marine microbial communities from western Arctic Ocean - ArcticOcean_MG_CB4_136 (SPAdes) (version 2) | ecosystem: Environmental > Aquatic > Marine > Oceanic | place: Arctic Ocean... | reverse complement strand
TAATGCCATTACATCAAATTTAGCAGCTTTAACTCTTTCCATTACGGCATCATTCAACCCTCTATCTTTATGAAAGTAAAACTGAAACATTTTAGGTGTATCAACTAAAGAAGCAATTTCTTCAACGCTTACAGTTGCAAGAGCAGAAACACCAAACATTGTATTAAATTTTTGAGCAGCTTTTCCTACAGCTTTTTCACCATCATAATGAAATAGTTTCTGTAAAGCAGTTGGCGCTAAATAAAAAGGTAAATCTAGTTTTTTACCAAAAATTGTTGTTGATAAATCAACATTTTCAACTCCTCTTAAAACATTAGGAACTAAATCAACATCATCAAATGCACTTGTATTTCTTTGATATGTAATTTCATCATCCGCTGCTCCATCTATGTAGTGAAAAATTGGAGAAGGTAATTTTTGTTTTGCTAATTTTCTAAAATCACTAAAATTATAACAATTTTTTAAATTCATAAAAGTATAATTATTACAGTTGCATTAAATGATAAAGAAAAAATTGACCAATGCACTAACAACTGCTACGATTAGCTCATCATGATAGAGAATTTTAATGGAATTTTGTACCTAATTGTTTTTGTTGTACATTTCATAGCTTACGCAGTTTATGCATACAAATGTATTTTTTCCACTAAGTCTTTCTTGGATCAGTATGCAGTTGATCACTCAGCTGCTATAATGACTAGATTTTTTGGAACTATGTTTTTAGGATCTTTGTTAATGGCCTTATATATAATTTTTATAAGACCAATAATTCATGGTGATATCGGCCTAGAAAACACATGGGCATTTTTTAATTTAATTTTCTTACAAAACTTATCAGCTTTTATAGTTGGATTTTATAGTATTAAAATTAGTAAACTTGGCACAAATGAAAAGACTTCTGTAGAAGGTATTATTGCTCCAGGAATACTAACTTTACTTAGTGCTATACTTTGTTATGGACTAGCTGATAAAATTTATCCTTAAATCCAATTGGGGTAGGGCAAGCCTTTTTCTTCAAGAAATTTTTTATTAAACATTTTAGTACTATACTTGTCTGATCTATCACAGAGAATAGTGACAATAGTTTTTCCAGGCCCAAGTTCTTTACCCAATCTAATTGCTCCAGCAATATTAATTCCACAACTAGTACCTAAGCTTAAACCTTCATTTTGAATTAAATCATATAATATTGGTAATGCTTCATGATCATCAATAGAGTAGGCATCATCAATTTTAGCATTTTCAAAGTTTTTAGTAATTCTACTTGATCCAATTCCTTCTGTAATTGAACCACCATTTGATTTTAATTCGCCATTTTTTATATAATTGTAAAGTGCCGAACCTTTTGGGTCAGATAAGTAAATCTTAATATTTTTATTCTTTTCTTTAAGAGCATTACTAACTCCTGAAATAGTACCACCAGTGCCAGACGAACACACAAAAGCATCTACTTTGCCTTCTGTTTGTTCCCAAATTTCTTTTCCAGTTCCCTCATAATGACTTTTTGCATTTGCAATATTGTCAAATTGATTAGCCCAAACAACACCATTGTTATTTGATGGTCTCAATTCATCAGCAAGTCTTGCTGCAACTTTTACAAAATTAGCATCATTTTTATAAGGTTTTGCGGGTACCAATCTTAAATCTGCACCAATATTTTTTAGAAGATCTTTTTTTTCTTGGGTTTGGTTATCATTCATTACTATAATTGTTTTGTAACCAAGTGAATTACCAAGCAAGCACAAACCTATGCCAGTATTACCTGCCGTTCCTTCAACAATAGTTCCACCTTTTGTAATTAATTTTTTTCCCTCAGCATCTCTAAGTAAAGCAAGTGCAGCTCTATCTTTAACTGAACCCCCAGGATTCATGAATTCCGCTTTACCGTAAATATTACATTCAGTTATCTCAGAAGCTGCTCTTAATTTAATTAGAGGTGTGTTACCAATTCCCTGAATAAAACTATCCTGTGAATTTTTCATTAATCTAATTTTGTATCATTTCCAGTAGCAATTCCGTATGGTTTAAACTCTTCAGTAGCTATACCGACATTTTTTGCAGGTATCCCAACCATTACTGCATTTTCAAGAACATCTTTAGTAACAACTGCATTGGCACCAATTTTTGCATTGGCACCAATTATTACAGGTCCCAAAATTTGAGCACCAGATCCAACTACCACGCAATCTTTTAATGTTGGGTGTCTTTTTATTTGTCTTTGTTCGTTTGAGTTTATGCTTGGTGAAATTCCACCTAATGTCGCCATATGATAAATAGTTACATTATTCCCAATTTCGGAAGTCTCACCAATTACAACACCCATACCATGATCTATAAATAAATTTTTTCCAATTTTGGCTCCTGGATGAATTTCTATTCCTGTTAAAAATCTTGATAATTGAGAAATGAATCTTGCAACAAGATCAAATTTTGCCAAATAAAAAAAATTAGCAATTTTGTGAAAAAAAACTGCCTTTACACCCGGATAAGTTATAATTAAACTTAACTTAGATTTAGCCGCAGGGTCTCTATCAATTATGGATTGTAAAAATTTACTCAAAAGTTTTGCCTAATGTTGATTAAAATTTTATATTGATTTATATAACCATTATAAAACTAATTTAAAGGGGGAAAATTAATGTATAAAAATACAAATTGCTTTCATTTAGCTATACCGTGTGGTGATTTAGAAAAAGCAAAAAACTTTTATAATGAGATATTAGGATGTCGACTAGATAATTCAGCACAAGAGTGGGTAGATGTCAATTTTTGGGGAAATGAATTAACACTACATTCAAGTGAGAACAAACTTGAAAATGAAAGACATGATGTTGATATGGGAAATGTATCTGTACCTCATTTTGGTATTCATTTAACTAGAAAAGATTTTGATGCTCTTAGAGCTAGAATTAAAGAAAATAAAGTTAAGTATTACGATGAGCCTTATTTAAGATTTAGGGGAACCAAATATGAACAAGAAACATTCTTCATTCAAGATCCTAATTATAATATTTTAGAAATCAAAACACTAACTTCTAATCCAGACTGATAAAAGTAATAAATGAATATTGATTATAAAAAAATCTCTAACAATTTAAAGTTTGAAGGCAGAGCTTTTATCAATGGCAAATATGTTGATGCTATTGATGGTAAAAAATTTGAAAATATAAATCCTGCAAATGGTGAAACTCTTTGTTTGGTTGCAAAATGTAATTATAAAGATGTTGATTTAGCTGTAAAAGTTTCAAGAAAAGCTTTTAACAGTGGAGTTTGGTCACGAACTTCTCCAGAGTTTAGAAAAGATATTTTACTTAAATTTGCAGAATTATTAAGAAAGCATGGAGAAGAAAATTCAGTTCTAGAATGTGTTGATACAGGAAAGTTAATTAGTGATTGTATTAACGAAGTTGCAAATGATGCGCCTATGCATTTTCAATGGTATGGAGAATTAATTGATAAAGTTTTTGGTAAAGTTGGCCCTACAGAACCATCATTAACAAGTTTAATTATTAAAGAACCAATAGGTATTGTTGCTGGAGTTGTTCCTTGGAATTTCCCTTTAATGATGGCAGTATGGAAGATGGCACCAGCTTTAGCCGCAGGTTGCTCTGTAATAATTAAACCCGCAGAAGATACGCCATTAACAGCAATTAGAGTTGCCCAGATAGCTAAACAAGCAGGTATTCCAGATGGAGTTCTTAACGTGCTTCCAGGTTTTGGTGATGTGGGGGAAGCATTGGGAAGACATAACGATGTTGATGCAGTTTCTTTTACTGGCTCAACAGAAGTTGGTGGGCTGTTCATGAAATATTCTGGTGAAAGTAATTTAAAGACTATTGGTCTAGAGATGGGTGGAAAAAGTCCATTTATAGTTTTGGAAGATGCAAAAATAAATGATGATTTAATAAATAATGCAATTAATTCTGCTTTTTGGAATGGTGGTCAAAACTGTTCTGCAAATATGAGGCAGATAATTCATAGCAAGGTTAAAGATGAATTTTTAGATAAAGTTTTAAAAAAAGTTAAAGAACTTAAAGTAGGCGATCCATTAGATTCAAATTCAAATATGGGTTCAATGATTTCTAAAAAACATTTAGCAACTGTTGATGGCTATATTCAAAAAGGAATAGATGAAGGAGCTAAACTTTTGTTTGGCGGTGTTTCAAGTGGAGAACAAAAAGGTTTTTTCGCTAAACCAACACTTTTTGATAACTTAAGAGAAAACATGACTATTGCCCAAGAAGAAATATTTGGTCCAGTATTAGGAGTTCTTACAATTAAAAATGATGAAGAAGCTTTGAAAATAGCAAGTAATTCTAAGTATGGCTTACATGCAAGTGTTTTTACTCAAGACATCGACAGAGCTTTTCACATGGCAAAAAATATTCCTTGTGGAACTGTTTCTGTTAATACATTTTCAGAAGGAGATATTAAAACTCCATTTGGTGGATACAAACAATCAGGCTCTTTAAGTAGAGATCAAGGAACAGAAGCTTTAGATCAATACTTACAAACTAAAACTATTTGGATTAGTCATTCCTAAAAATTATATTTAATTAGTTAGAAAATCCATACTTTCTTAATCTTGCATCACCAGTTCTAGCATGAGCTTCCATACCTTCGTATCTAGATATTCTAGCACAAGCAGCACCTACTGTTTTGGTAGATTCTTTTGTCATTCTTTGGAAACTTAAAGTTTTAATAAATTTACCAACAAATAAACCACCAGTATAACGACTTGCACCTTTCGTAGGTAAAATATGGTTTGTTCCTGAGCATTTGTCACCATACGCTACAGTTGTTTCTTCACCAATAAATAACGATCCATAGTTTTTTAATCTTTTATGAAACCACTCTAGATTTTGAGTATGTACTTCCAAATGTTCTGGAGCGTATTCATCACTGATTGTTGCCATTTCTTCATCAGTATCACAAAGTATAACCTCACCATAATCTTTCCAGGCAGCTTCAGCACTTGTTCTTGGAACCTCTGGTAAATCTGCAATTAACTCAGGCACTCTTTTTATTATTTTATCAGCAACTCTTTTGCTTGTTGTATATAACCATGCAGGAGAATTGTAGCCATGCTCGGCTTGACCAACTAAATCAACAGCCACCATTTCGGCATCTGCTTTATCATCAGCAATAACAGCTATTTCCGTAGGACCAGCAAATAAATCAATTCCAACCTTACCAAAAAGAATTCTTTTTGCTTCAGCAACAAATTGGTTACCAGGTCCAACTATAATATCAGCTGACGGATTTTTAAATAACCCATTAGTCATTGCTGCTATACCAGGTACACCACCTAAATTTAAAATAACATCAGCACCACATAAATCAGCGGTATAAATTATTGTTGGGTGAGCTCCCACTCCTACTTTGGGAGGACTACAAGCAATTACATTTTTTACACCCGCAACCTTTGCTGTAGTTACACTCATTACAGCTGAGGCAATATGAGCATACCTTCCACCAGGTATATAGCAGCCTGCTGTATTTACTGGGATTAATTTTTGCCCTGCAAATAACCCTGGAGAAAGTTCTATTTCAAAATCTTGTCCATAATTTTTTAATTGAGCTTCTGCAAATTTTCTAACTCTATCGAATGAAAATTGAATATCATCTTTAGTTTTTTGATCTAAAGCTTTCTTAATTTCTTCAATTTTTTCTTTAGAAACTATAATTTCACCATCATATTTATCAAATTTTTTTGTAAGATCTATGCAGGCTTGTTCCTTTTTTTCTTCAATATTTTTTAATAAACCTTTAACAATTTCAGTAGTTTTAGTGTCATCTGTAGACGAAGTTTTAGGTGATTTTTTTAAATATGTTATGGTCATTATTCTTTCTCTAATTTTAAAGCTTTTTTTAAAGCATTAATGAAAAAAATTCAATGATCATTTAGTCTAAAGCAACAACAGCTGCAGCAATTGAAGCTAGTCTTGCTCGTGCTTCATCAGATCGACTAGTGATTACTATGGGAACTTTGCCCCCGATGACAACTCCTGCTGCACAAGCGCCCATAAAGTAAATCATCATCTTAACTAAACCATTTCCTGTTTCAATATTTGGCACAAGCAGTACATCAGCTTCTCCAGTAACTAAATTTTTTATACCTTTAATTGCAGCAGACTTTTTAGAAATACTATTATCAAAAGCAAGAGGTCCAAATACATCTGCCTCTAAATTTTCTTCTTTTGCAAGTTTTGTAATTTCATTAGCATCAATAGAACTTGGCATACTATCTAAAACTTCTTCTGTTGCAGATAATACAGCAACTTTAGGTCTTTTATTTCCTATTCTTTTAGAGAAATTAATTACATTTCTCAAAATATGCATCTTAGTTTTTATATTTGGTAAAACATTTAAAGCACCATCTGTAATAATAAGTGGTTTATCATTTTTAGCTATTGTCATATGCCAAATATGGCTTAGGCGAGTTTTGCCTAGAAGGTTATATTCTCTTTTTAACACCTCTTTCATTAAGACATCAGTATGAATATGACCTTTAACAATAATTTTAATTTTATCTTTGCTAGCAAGTTTTGCTGCTAATGCAGCAGTATTGTTTTCTATTGGTTCATCTATAATTTCATATTCAGAGATATTCCATTTTAATTGTCCAGCGCATTTTAAAATTTCTTTTTTATCACCAATAAAAATAGGTATAATCAAATTTTCTTTGACAGCATCTTGGGCAGATAACATCGGTAAAGGTTTACCAGCATTTACAATAGCTGCTTTTACATTTTTTTTGTAATGTGCGACATCTAGTAGGTTATTTGGACAGATAATTTCTTTATTTGAAAGCATTTTATTAAATTAAATTTGATATTAGTTCTTCAATAATTTTCTTTGTATTATATTTCTGTTTCCAGTTTGGATAGTGTTTTTTAAATTTGTTAGTATTTGATATATACCAAATATGATCTCCAATTCTATTTTTTTTAATAATTTTAGTTCTTATTTCTATATTTGCAATTTTCTCCACCAAATCTAGTGCCTCGAGTATAGAGCAGTTAGAAAATCTACCTCCACCAATATTATACACTTCACCATATCTTGGTTTTTTGTAAAATTCCCAAAAACAGTTAACCAAATCAAAACTGTGCAAGTTGTCTCTAACTTGCTTACCTTTGTATCCTATTAAAGAATATTTTTTCTCTAATAAACTTATCCTTGTCAAATATGATAAAAAACCATGAAGTTTTGCACCACTGTGGTTTGGACCTGTAATACAACCTCCTCTAAACGAAACTGTTTTTAAGCCAATATTTTTGCCATATTCTTGTACGATTAAATCTGCATAAGTTTTTGAAACTCCAAAAAAACTATGTGTGCAGTAGTCAATTGAAAAATTTTCATCAATACCTTTAAAAAAATTATCATTTTTATTTAATTCCCATCTTTTATTTTTTTCTTTTATATTTAGTTTGTTTGGATTATCCCCGTAGACTTTGTTAGTAGACATAAAAATAAATGGTGCATTTGGACAATAAATTTTTGTTAATTCTAAAAGATTTAAAGTTCCTCTAGCATTAACATCAAAATCTATTAAGGGAAAATTTTTTCCATAATCATGTGAAGGTTGAGCAGCACAATGAATAATTACAGATATATTTTTTTTATATTTTTTAAATATTTTTTCAACCTGTTTTGAGTTTCGTATATCAATATCAAAATTTTTGAATTTTTTGTTTTCTTTAAGTAATTGTTTTTTAATTTGTAAAGTTGAACCATCATTTCCAAAAAAAAATTTTCTTAAATTATTATCTATTCCAATAACATCAAAGCCTTTATCTGAAAAAAACTTAACCGATTCTGATCCAATCAATCCGCTAGAGCCTGTAATTAATGCTATAGACATATTATTAAAAAAATTTTTTTAAATTAATCTTATTTTTTTTCAACCAATTATATGTATCTAAAGCTATGCTTCTTACATCATTTTTTGGTTTCCAATTGTATTGCTTAGATACTTTTGAGTTATCAGATACATAATATGGAATATCATATATTGAAGTTTTGGGTTTTTTAAATATTTTAATTTTATTTTTAGTAATTTCTTCACAAATTCTAGTTAATTTATTTAGTGATGTGCAACTTTTTTTAGAACCCCCAACAGTAAAAATTAAGTTATATTTACTGTCAAAATTGTTAATTTGTTTTTCTATAAGTTCACATAAATCATAAATATGAAGAACGTCCCTAACTTGATTGCCATAACCTCCGTAACCAACATAAGTAAGATTTTTTTTAATTAAATGTCGCCAAACCCATAAACTTAAAAATCCTTGATCTACTTTTCCAAATTGGAGTGGGCCCGATACAACCCCACACCTATTAATAATATATTTAATTCTAAAAGCATAAGAAAACTCCTGTATAAACATTTCGGAAGCATATTTTGTTAATCCATATATTGATTTAGGTTTAATAGTGTTAAAATTTTCATTTATCATTTTTTTTGTTTTAATTGGTTTAGAGATTATTTTTTTATTGTTTACTAATTTATTAATTGCTTCAATTGAATAAACTCTGCTTGAAGATAAAAAAATTATTTTGGATTTATCATTTTTTATTTTTTTAAGGATATTTATTGTTCCAATTAGATTTGTATTTATTACTCTATCTATGTCTTTTTTTGATATTTCAACAGCAGCTTCAGCACAGCAATCTATAATAATATTAAATTTAGGTAATTTATTAATTTTTTGAAAATTTTTGATATCAATCTTAAAATTTTTGATTTTATTCTTTAAAAGTATTTGATGATTGAATTTAGATCCTATCTTAGAAAGATTATCTAAAGAAGAAACTTTAAAACCCTTGTTATTTAGGTATACACATAAGTTTGTGCCAATAAATCCACAGCCACCTGTAACTAAAATTTTCATCTTTATTTTCTAAGCAAAATTTTTTTTAAAAGATATAATTTATATATAAAAGTTCATATTAAGCAATTTAATGTATTTAATAATAAAATTTTTATTATTATATCTCAAAATATGACAAATTTAGGAAATATGTAAGAAAAATTAAAAAAAAATGATAAAAATTAAATATTTATAAAATAATGATAAAAACTTTTAAAATAGATATTCCTGATAAGTCGCTTAAAGAAATTTACGATAAAGTAAAAAAATATCCTTGGCACGAAATGCCAGATGATGGTGGTTGGAAATATGGCTCTAACCTAGATTACATGAAAAAAATTTCAAATTACTGGGTTAACGATTTTAATTGGAGAAAGCATGAAGCAAATATAAATAAATTTTCAAATTTTATAACTAAAGTAAATAATATTGATATTCATTTTATTCATGAAAAGGGAAGTGGTTCAAACCCTACACCACTGCTTTTAATGCACGGATGGCCAGGATCTATAGTTGAATTCCTGGATATAATTGAAAACCTTGCTCATCCTGAAAAATTTGGTGGTAAAGAAGAAGATGCCTTTGATATAATAGTCCCTTCATTGCCAGGTTTTGGTTTTTCGGGTAGTCCATTACGTCCAATGGGTCCAAGAAAAATAGCGGAAGTTCTAGATCAATTAATGACTAAGAATCTTGGTTATGAAAATTATTTAGCACAAGGTGGTGATTGGGGAGCAACTATTTGTAATTGGTTAGCTTATGATCATTCTAAAAAATGTAAAGGAATACATATAAATTGTTTAACAATGCGTCATCCTGCTGGACCTCAAACCCAAGAAGAAAAAGAATGGCAAGTTAGATTTGACAAAGATCAAATTGATCAAGATGGTTATAGAACTCAACAAGCAACAAAACCTCAAACATTAAGTTATGGAATGATGGATAGTCCTGTTGGTATTGCAGCGTGGATAATAGAAAAAATGTATGCTTGGTCTGATTTAAAAAATAATGATATTGAAAGCGTATATTCAAAAGATACTCTTTTAACAAATATTATGATTTATATCATAACAAAAACTTTCAATACGGCTTCGTGGATTTATTATGGTAGAAGAGAAGAAGGTGGACGATTTTTTCCCAAAGAGTTTAAAAAAATTGAAGTACCTACTGGCATAGCAACTTTCCCAGCCGAAATGTCAGAGTGGCCACCAAGATCTTATGTTGAGCGTATTTTTAATGTTAAGCAATGGACAAAAATGCCTAGTGGAGGCCATTTTGCTGCAATGGAGCAACCAGAATTGCTAGTTAATGACATTGTTAAGTTTGCTAGAACTATTCGCTAACTAATATCTTTAAATCTTCCAAAATATTTTTTGAAATTCTGATTTCTTTTTTTAGGTTATTTTTATATCTTTTAAATTTGTTTTGTCCTGGATAAAGAATTTCTTTTACACCTTTAATTTTAGGTAATTTTTTAATTGTTTTAATATTATCTTTAATTCTTTTATTAAAGTTATTACCAACAAATAAGTTAGGCTTCATAACAAAAAATAAATGACCAATATTTTGAGGACCACTAAAATCGGTAAAAGGATTTTTAACTCTACCTGCATGATTTCCACCTGTAAAAACTCCACTTAAAATATCAACCATCCATGCTAAACCTGATCCTCTAAAACTTGCTATTGGTAATTGAACACCTTCTAATGCTTTTTTAGGATCGGTTGTTGGTTTGCCAAACCTATCTAAAGCAACACCTTCAGGAATTTTTTTCCCTTCTCTTGCTGCAACTCTTATTTTTCCTCTATTAATCATTGATATGGAAGTATCTAAAATGAAAGGAATTTTTGAACCTGTTGGAGTCCCAAAACAAATAGGATTAGTTCCAAATAAACTTTTTAAAGCACCATGAGGAGCTACTGCTGGTGGAGCGCTAGTAAAAACCATTACCATTAATTTTTTTTTAACAGCCTGTTCTGCGTAATACCCAGATAAACCATAATGACCACTGTTTTTAACAGCTACTAAGCCTATTCCTGTTTTTTTTGCATTATTGATTGCAGTTTTAATTGCAATATCTGCTGCAACAAATCCAATACTATTATTTGCATCAACATGAGAAATGGACTGTGAAATTTTTTTTATTTTAATCTTAGGTTTTGGATTAATGGTTTTTTTTTGAATTCTATCACAGTACATTTTTAATCTAGATAAACCATGAGAAGGAGCACCAACCAATTCTGCGTTAATTAATGCGTTAGCACAAATTCCAGCATGTTTATTGCTTAATTTTTGAAGCTTAAATATTTTTATGATTTTTTTTTTTAAAAGATCTTGCTTCACCTTAACCTTTTCCATGCCATGGAATTGTTTTGTTAATTATTTTTCTTAAGGCAACATCAAATAAAAGACCAAGCATTCCCATTACAAAAATAGTTATCCAAATAACCTCATATTGAAAATATTTTTTAGCAACATTTTCAACAAATCCAATACCTGTTGTTCCGGCTAAAAATTCTGCTGCAACTAAAGTTCCCCAACACATTCCAACTGCAACTCTTACTCCTGTTAAAATCTCAGGTAATGAGTTTGGAAAAATTACATATCTTAATATTTGCCATTTTGAAGCGCCAAGTGAATGCGAAGCATGAATTTTAGATAATTGAGTTCCAGAAGCACCAGCTCTAGCTGAAATAATCATAATTGAAAAAGAAACCATAAAAAGCAAGAATACTTTTCCAACGTTATCAATTCCAAATACAGTAATCACTAATGGAGCCCAAGCTAGTGGTGGTACCGGTCTATATAATTCAATTAAAGGATCAAAAAACCCTTTAGCAAATCTATTTAAACCCATAAATAAACCTAGAGGTACTCCAAATATTATTCCAAGAGTTAATCCTAAAAATACTCTTAAAAAAGAATCCCAAATGTGCCCCATAGGCACTGGTATTTTGAATAATTTAAATTCACCAGTTACAATATTTAAAACTTTACTCTTATAGTTTGGTTTTACTGTTCCATCATTACTATGAACTGGGTATTTACCAGGGATAATATCTGCAATCCAATCTGGGAGAATAAAGCCAACTATTTTGCTTACATCCATCATTTCATACCAAATCATTGGAATATTTTTAAATCCCACACTTGGTTTTAATATGAGAACAAATTTGTTTAAAGTATCAGAAGGTTTAGGCAACCATCTACCAGAACCTTGTTCTGAACAATTAGGACCACTTGAAATTATTGTTCCAGTAGGAAATAAAAATATATCAACTAACCTTAAACTTCCTTGTTCTTTTTTTTGAACAACATCAAATTCTATAATTGCTTGTTGCATATTATTAAGAGTTTTTGGAGGGAATATACTTCCGTATTCAATTCTTCTTGCAATTTTAAGTACATCTTTTGCTAATATTGAGGCTACTTCATGTGTTTCATCTAATTCTGATCTATATTTCTTAATTCCATCCTTGATCTCTTTCATCAAAGCTTTGTATTGAGTGTTATGATTTCTTAATTTAAAAAAATCATCACTAATAAGAGTTAATTCTTTTGCGGCAGCATCAAATTTTAATCCTTTTTTAGTTTCAGGAATGGTTGGAATTTCTATTGTATTTTCCACTGCAGTTCCTGATGATCCCCATCCACCTTGTGTTTTTAAAGCTTCAATTCTTTTATTTTCTTCTTCAATACTTTTTATTGGTGGATAACCTATTTTTTGAAAATCTTCTGTTAACCAAATAATTCTATTGGTTAATTCATTAATCTTAATTTTTGTTTTATTCTCAAGAAGTATTTCATTAGTTAGTAGTGGAATTGTTCTTTTGGTTTTTTTAATAAAACCTAAAAGTTTATCTTTATCTTGATTTCTTATTGCTGATGAATTTCTAATTTCATTAGCTAATTTTTCAATATTTTTATTTTCGCCTTTAATAATTGAAGTACTTTTAAATTCCCTTTCATTTATTGGAAACAAATACTTTAATGAAAGCATCGAGTCGTTCACTTTTGCAACTTGGCAAAGCTCATTTGCAGATTGTGGATAAAAAGATTTTGCAAGATCCCATGAATAATAAAGCCATGTTAGTAATAAAAAACTAGTTCCAACAATAATCCAGTGTGCTCCTCCTTTAGCTCTTTCAGGATTTCCAAAAACAGCATCTTGTTTTTCATTTTTAGCTAATTTCCTACCATAAAGAATTGAACCTATGACGGCAAAGATAATCGAAAATGTTGTAATTCCAGTAAGCATACTAAATATCTTTACCCATTATTTCTTCTTCCATGTCCCAAATCATGGTTAGAATCTCTTCTCTTTTACTTGAAAAATCTTCAGTTTTTTTTATTTCTCTTAAATCACCATCTATACCCATTAATGCAAATGGTAGATTGTATTCTTTATGTATACGACCTGGTCTTGGCGCCATTACATACAATCTTTCACCAAGCAATAGCGCTTCTTCAACAGAGTGAGTAATTAAAATAATTGTTTTTCCAGTTTCTTTCCAAATTTTTAAAACTAATGACTGCATTTTTTCTCTTGTTAATGCATCTAGTGCACCCAAAGGTTCATCCATTAAAATTAAATCTGGATCATTAATTAAACATCTAGCAAGAGCAACCCTTTGCTGCATGCCACCAGATAATTGATAAGTTGGTGTATTTCCAAAGCCTTGTAAGCCAACTATATTTAGCCATTCTTCAACTTTTTTTGCAGTTTTAATTGGATCTTCTTTTTTCATTCTTAAACCAAAGTCCACATTTTCAGCAACTGTTAACCATTCGAATAAAGCTCCTTGTTGAAAA
>Ga0209709_10003212_pt1 | contig 13694 bp, 10 predicted proteins | sample ArcticOcean_MG_C_2_FD_187435 | JGI IMG/M metagenome (GOLD analysis project Ga0209709, IMG submission 187435) | Marine microbial communities from western Arctic Ocean - ArcticOcean_MG_CB4_136 (SPAdes) (version 2) | ecosystem: Environmental > Aquatic > Marine > Oceanic | place: Arctic Ocean... | reverse complement strand
TGGAGTTAATACATTCAAGAATCCGGATGCCCAAGTCTTTGATGAATCGAGTGCAGATGATTTCGAGATGGAATTAGCAAGAGCGACTCCTGAAGAAAAGGAAAACTGTTTGGCTCGTGTAACCGATAGACAGACTTTGACTCCAAAGGAAACTGCAGAAGCACTCAAGCAATTACAACAAGTTGCAAGATTAGGTGGTAATGTCTTTGAAGAATTGATGGAGACTGTAAAGGTTGCAAGTTTAGGGCAAATTACAGATGCGCTGTTCAATGTTGGTGGGCAGTACCGACGTAATATGTGATTCAGTTATTGATGGATGTAATAATAATCATTCCATATATTGAGTAGAATCTATTTTGGATAATATTTCGGTCTTACTTCAAGTCCCAAATTTACAATATCCTGGAAAATGGCCGTTTGGAGATATTTTGTTTGACCATGTGCACGGTCAAACTTGTCAAACAATTTATCCTCATTACGATTTATGAGTTTAGCAACAAAATAAATTAGATCTTTGCCATTCACAAGTTGTTTTTCTGAATAGAGATCCATTTCTTTAATTCGAATGATATTCTGCTCTAATTCATCAAAGTCGTAGTCAAATAATTCAACGAGATCGCTTTTGAAACGAACTTTGTCCATATTATCTTGATTTGAAAGTAGCGAATTAATAATTTCAAGACGAACTGGGCTTCTTTCATCGGATGAAGGTTTAAATCGCCATGAGTTGCCAGTCAGATGATTTATTCCTCGAAGATATCCAAGCACTCTAGCACATTCTAATGCGTATTCAAATAGTTCTGTTTGCATAAGTATTGAGACTTCTTGCTTTACCTCCGGGGTAAAAACAACAAGCGATTCAAGATTGTTTTCATCAAGTATGCGAATCGATTTATGACACTCCATTGTTCGTCTGATCCATTCGTAATCTCCATCCACGATTCCAAAAACATTCGTGTTTTTATGATGGCAGTACCTTAATACTTCGTAAACATTCGTTGAGCCTTGTACATTCCACAACTTTACTGATGTTGCCAAGCGTTTTTTGAAAAAAGAATAATCACGGCCTCCTTCAACGAGTACCACATTCGGAGTGTGTTCACTGGCCCAACTTAGGTAATGCAATACTCGATTGGCAAAATTTTCTGGCTTGAGTCCTTTCAAACTTCACCACCAACACTACGTTCCACTGGAAACGAACGATTTTCAAACGGGATTATTATGTCAGGTGAATGGGATGAAAAGAATACTTGTCTACGTGAATGTTTAATCAATTTCAATACTAACTCTTTAAACTCTAATTGCCAACTGGGATGCAGTGAAATCTCTGGTTCATCAATAAAAATCGGTCCTTTACGTTTTGTGGTAGAAAGCTGATATATCAAATTAAAAATGGAACGCTCACCGCTTGATAGATGTTCATATTTTACTCGTTTTATTTGACCACTTGCATTCTTTTTGCGCAGTTTAGTCTTCGAAAATACTGGATTCGGAGATAATTGAGGATTGCCCGCCATTATTAATCCAGTGAACTTTTCCAATACTGAAACCATATCGTTATATTGCCGCCGATAGCTTAGTCTTGATATTCCTTCCGACCATAAGAATTCAAGCCGATTTCTGATATCATCAATTCGGTCCAATATTTCATCCGATGATAGTTCTCTCGGCTTCGAACTCTCCTTGTTAGGCATTCGTATCTTGAAATTAATGAATCCATAATTACTGCCAGTATGCTTATTAATACCAGTCATTACTGATTGTAACTCTTTTGTGTTCAATTTGTTTAATAATTCTACTTTAATGGCATGATTTTCGTCATTTTCCAATTTTTCTTTGTATGCCATTTGTTCTAACAACATTTCTAGTGCGTCTTTTTCTAGATTTACAATCTGATTTAAGAGTGGAAGGTACCATTGTGTGTTCTTCACATCTGAGGTTTTTATTCGCCCTTTGCATCTATAAGTGGGTGCTTTTATCGGCATAGGATTAATATCAGGGGTGAAAACATAGTCGGATTCTAATTCTGAACTTATAGTGATAAAGGCTGACAACTTTGTAATTATTGAAGGGTCATCACCATAGTCATAGTATCCTTCAATGTGAACATTTATCCCATCTTCAAAGTATCCCTCCATCTCATCACTTGTTTTTATTGGATGAAGAAAAAAGTATTCTGGGAAAGAATCTCTAAGCACTCCTAGTTCTAACGAATCATATGCTTTATCCCTTTCTTTTTTACCAGACACAACAAGTTGTTCATCGATCGCATCCCTCCAATCAAACCAAAGAGAACCTAGTGGTATGACTTCTAATTCTTCATTAATGACAAATGGGATACAACTACTTTTCTCAAATTCTTGATAATACTGAGGGGCTTCATCAATTTCTTGCAAAACTCTTTTTTGTGAATAAGCAGGTCCATCCGGAGATTCGCTTAATGCAAAATCATAGGTATGGGTGGTCTCATTCAAATCACACTTAACAACAAAACCAGCATGCCCAAGATTTGAGATCCTACCTGGAAAATGGAGGCCTTCCTCCCCATGCGCATATAAATCTCTATTCAATCGTGTGAATTCTAATTCAAAATCGTGAAGAACGCCTTCATCATTTGTATGAAAGCCGGATATTTTGAACTGGAATTCAGAATCTCTTGGCGATACATGTTTATCCCATGAGCGGTAAAATCCGGTTATTGTATCTGAATTTTCAAATCGTTCATATCTCTGATTAAAGCTAAGAAGAAGGTTTTGAACGAATTCATTATCGGCATAACTTCGGGATTTCAAACGAGTTGAATCTTCTTTTTCTACTGTATTTGGTGGGATTTTTCCGAGAGCCCATTCACGTGCTGATTTAGTAGAAAATAAAGTTTTTTCTTGTTGTTTAACTTGTTCGATTAAACCCTCTATTAGTTCAAGTGCCCCGTTCATTAACTTTAGAGAAGTAGTTTTCCCCGAACCATTTGAACCATATAATACATTTACAAAAAGTTCTGATGGCAAATCACTTTGTTCAAGTGGCACCGGTATACTAAATCGATGCGAAGGCGAAAAAGCGGCCGACTCTAATACACAAAGTTTCTGTGCGTCTTCATCCTCCAAAAATCGTTCTTGATAATCAAGATGGCCCCACGCATTTGAAATCTGAACTTGGGTGAGAATTGTCGTCATACAATATATTGGCATAGCCGACCCCATAAAACGGTTAGCATCTAAATCTCATGTAAAAAGAATGATTTCGATTGTACCTTTGAAAAATAAATGGAGACTGTTAAGGTTGCAAGTTTAGGACAAATTACAGATGCACTGTTCAATGTTGGTGGGCAGTACCGACGTAACATGTGATTCAATAGATCTAAAGATCCAAACTTATTGGACTTAATGTGCCCTCTCCCTCTGTATCAAATTCTTTGCCGTCAATCCAAATGTGGCCTAAAAAAACATTTTTTGGACTTGATAAGGGTTCTAGTCATTGCTTTACATTACCCAAACGAACAACTGAAGAAATTAAAAGATACTATAAATTGAATGATTCGTTTCTCCAAACTGAAATTATTTTTCTAGTAAATCAAAAAAAATTCCCTGCTCAGGTTAGATTGGTTCAAATGGATAGAAGGAATCCTACAAAACATCAAAAACATGAATTTTCAAGCAGAGAAGTCATTCAATTTCAATGGAAAAGACATCGGTCTACTATTGAGGTGATTCAGGAAATTTGCGCCTCATCATATAACATCATTCGGAATGGGCAACAAAATAAACATGAATCAATATGCTTTCATCATATTGGTGAGAATGAATATTTTTTGTCCGCAAAAATCACAGATTAAGTATATTCATTACATTATCACCATTAACTACAATTTTTTCAAGTTCGATACAGCCTGCTTCGGCATATTCACTAATCAAACCACCTAATGATTGATCTTTAGAAATGGCTTCTTCGCGAAGAATTTCGAGATAATCATCCACTACAAATTGCCTTGGTGCTACAGTAACATGTTTTCCGGTTTTTTTGGAATGAATGTTTTTCGAATAACCTAAAGCGAAAGCAAAACGGAAACCTTCAACAATAGAAACAAATGGCCGATCTTGGCTAGGTTCATTTCCGTCGTATACAAGATTTACAATGGTTTCATGGGCTTTTACCGAAATCCCTAGGCTACCTTTTTTAATTTCTTCAGTCATATTTTCAACTCCCTTATCATTGTATTATTCGAACGAATATCCCATTTTTCGCCGCAGTCATCGCAAGTATTTGTCTTCGATGTAGTATCAAAAACTACATTCTCACTTGAACATGAATAACAATTGTGATGATCTCCCGGCCAGGTTAGGCTCCAAGCTTTGGCGAGTTGGTCGGAATGTGTTGAAATGGTGTTTTGTGCATCAAATTCCCCACTATGAGCAAAAATCAAAAACTGATGGCCCTCGTTCTTCCAAAAATAGTTTAACAATTCTTCTTTGTGCTTGTAGTCTAAGGATCGGCCTGGTGTATCCAAAAATACTGGTGCATCAATTCCTGAAACTCGGCGCAAAGCATCAATCACACTGATAGTCATCATGCTCATCATTCCACTCGATGGATTTACAGCAAAGCCACCTTTGGAAAGTTTTATTTTTGCTTTGAAATCCTTATCTAGATGAATGCCAGAAAATACACCTTTTGCATTTGTGAGTTCAAGAAAAACACTCGAAGCGTTTTCTTCAACTGCTTTACGAGCCGTTTCTCTGTATGAGGTAATGGTATTATTAATCGCTACAATCAATTTTCCAATGGTTAAGTCAATTGCATGACTTTCGGAATCACCGGAACTCTTTCCTGCTAATCTGTTCAGGTTTTTTAATTCAATTTCAATCGCATTTGCAGTGTCTTGTGCATTCTTTAATTCCTTTTCACGTGTTGTCATCGTTGCTTCCTGTCTTCCTTTCGATACTCTTAATGCATCAGTGTCAGCCTTTCCTTCTGCTGTTATTTTGGAATTTAGATTGGCAAATTTCTCTTGTTTATTTTGTAATCTGCTTTTCCGGTCTTTCCATTTCTTTTCTGCACGTAATATTCTCTCTCTTGCCCTTTGTGGTGGTTGTAATTTTTGTAAATCCCCCAAACTTTGATACAAATCTGTTGATGACATTGCCGAAACGTTGTTCATTTCGAGAAGTTTTTGTTGTTTCATTTTTATTTCACTAGATAGTTTATTTTGATATTTCTCGATGTCGGGTAGCGGTTGTTCACATTTTGCACAAATCCCATTTATCGCATCAAATGCTTCTTGATCTCGACTGATTTCTTTATTTAATGCACGGATTATTCCTTCACGATTATTAACATCGTCTATTTGGCCATTAAATGAATCGTAAATTGGACCTGCTTTGGCCCATAGTAATACTTTCCAAGCATCTTTACTTTCAATCATTTTTTCATTGGCTGCTTCTGAAAGTTCAATTTCCAACATCTTAATTTCGGCCTTTAGAATGTCCATCTTTTTATAGATCTCAACATATTCTTGATGTCCTTTCAATTTTTCATTTGTTTCAAGTAGTTTGGAGCGAACAGTAATAAGTGATTTTTCAACTGATGTTACAGTAGAAATCGCTTCATTGAGTTGGCGTTGTTTATTTCTAGCCTTATCACGATTGAGAGTTGATTCTTGGGATGCTTTGTTTGATGATTTTATCTTAGCTTTTACTATCTGACGAAGCATTTTCAAATCATCTTCACCCTTGGTAAGTGCAGGAATCCTCAAAACAGCATTTACATCATCTTGCAATCCACTTAATGAGGATGATTGCATCATTTCAGTATATTCTTCCAACGCTTCTCCATCAATGAAGAAGAAACGTTCCAATCCTTTAGGGAAAAATGATTCTATTGCCTCTTGGGCCTTTTTACCTGAAAATGTGTTTCCCCCAATTGTGACGCTCAAATCAATAGATAATTCATCATCCGTACGGGGAAGAGTCGTAGTTGATTTAGCAATACGTTGAACCTGTATTTGTCCTTTCTTTCCTTGTGCGATAAGCATGACTGACATTTCCTGAACCTTGTCATTTTCATACGCATCCTTATTCATGAGGATTTTTCCATCTCCAACTATTGGCCGAAGACTGCCTTCAATTCGTTTCCCACCGGCAGTAGTCGCTCTTTCACGAACTTCACCGAATAAACACCAACGCATTGCATTGTATATGCTTGTCTTTCCGCGTCCATTATCCGCAAAAAAAGCATATCCAGTGGCATTTTTTCCAAACTCTAAACTAATGGCCGGCGGATTTCGGAAAGGACCGATATTTCGAAGAATTAAATGTGTTAATCTCATTTTCAATCCCCCTGATTATTGCGTATTATCCTTTGTAATTCTGAACGCACATGTTCTCTTTCACCCGCAGGTAAGAATTGATGATTTGACAAATGTGTAAAGATTTCTCTTAGCAGTTGCTCACTAAGACCCTGGGTTGCACCATGTTTCAAAAACTCAATTAGTAAAATATCATCGTCTGCCATGTAGTTTGTATAGGGAATGAGTTTTTATAACCTCTCCAAGTGGAACTTCCATGCCTGTAGAGATTAACGATAAAGATGTTGAAGAATGGCAAAACGATGCTTCTGGGATGATGAAATATTATCAATCCCAGAGTTACTCTTTAGGTGAATCTATTGCCGATTTAGTTGATAATGCATATGATGCAAATGCTACTGAGATAGATGTTAAAATTGGTTTAGACCCTAAGACTGAACAACCATATATTCGCATATTAGACAATGGCGGCGGAATTAGCCCTGAAGACATGAACAATGCAATGAAACTTGGGGGCCGACGTCAGAGAAGTGAAACTGATTTGGGAGTATATGGTATAGGAATGAAATTATCTTCTCTATCTCAGGCTCATGAAGTCACCATAGTTTCAAAAAAGAGGGGGAAAATGTCCTTAAGAAGAATTTCTGCACATCATATCGTTGACTCTAATCGAAATGAACTATTAAAGCACCCAACTAACAGCGCAATATTTAGTGAATCAAAGGAAAAATTTGACAGTGAAAACTGGTCTACAATGATTCTCTTAGAAGATGTTCATCAAGCTTCAAGGTGGCAAGAACTGAATAAAAGTGCTCAAATGTCTCTAGGCAAAGAAGTAAAAAAGGTTAGAATTCATCTAGGATTGACCTATCATCGTATCATTGAAGAAAATAAAGATACTACGTTGAAACTTGATGGTAAAATTATCCATGCATTGGACCCATTTATGCCATGGGAAAAAGATATTGACTATGGCACTGTTAGAAACGATGTAATTATTCCTACAAAAATTGATGGTGATTTAGTAAACGTAAAGGCTTCGATGATTATTATTCCGCACGAAAAAAGAATGGTAGAGGGTAAGAGATGCAGAGTTATCAGTTCTGGATATAAGAAAAAGAACTTTATGCAAGGATTATACCTTTATCGGAACAAGAGGCTAATACAATATGGTGGATGGCAAAAAGGAATGTTTGGTGAAAATTTAGATCCTCATCATTCATTAGCAAAAATGCTGATTGATATTCCTCCTGTACAAAGCACTTGGTTTGGACTGGGTCCGACTAAAACAAATATGGAATTGAACATGGAGTTTGTTCGCCAAATAGAGATTGTCATTGGTGAAAAAAGATCTTGGGGGCCGATTCAAAAAGGGAAAAAACTCAAGTTTGGTGAAGCATTCCTGCACCGATACGGTAAGGAAGGGAAAAAGGGAAAACAATCAACCATTAATGCCAAAATAATCGATAACCCACTTGTTATTCCATCATCTGTTCCAGCACCTCCAGGGCAAATTCCTAAATCTCGTGCAAAGACTATCAAACCTAAGTCAATTATTTCAAAAATTACAGAAAAAGAAAACATGCTGATATTGACAGTTGACAAAAACGACCCAGCATACAAAGGTTTACGCGCTCAGTTGAGGATGTGGGAGCCTTGAATGATGATGATGAATTGTTCTTCATTTCCCAGTTAACGCGTGCTCGTAAAAATGGAAATCTTGAAGAATTCTTAAACTCACTTTCTCCTGAAGAAGTCGCTAGGGCAAATTCATTGCTTTCGACAGAAATTGCAATTCAAGTCGATGAAATAATGTTGGCAGATGAAATAATCATTGAAGCTTCAATGAAAGAAATTGATGAAAAGCAAGTGACATGGAATATGCATAAGGAGTGGCTAATTCAAGAAGAGATTCTTCCATTAAGCGCAATTGATGAAACTGAAGCTAGTACAAAACGAATTTCTGCATTACTCGGTAACCCTGAGTTGAAAAAGTTGTATGGTTTGGTTGTAGGATATGTTCAAAGTGGAAAAACTGGGCATTATTCCGGATTGATGGCTCGAGCAGCAGACGAGGGGATCACCTTTGTAATTGTACTCTCGGGAATTTTGAATGACCTACGAAACCAAACCCAAATACGACTGATGAGAGATTTGATTGGAGACCACCATAATCTGCTACCTGATATTTCTACAATTCCCACGAATGGAAGGAAAAATTGGGAATTACTTACGACATTAGAAAATGATATCAAAGCAACAGCTCGAGAAGAAATGCAAGACAGAATGCAAAATTCAATTGATGGAAACCGTATTCTTGTTGCTGTTGTCAAAAAGAATGTCACTGTGCTCGAACATTTATTGAATGGAATAAAATCTGCTGGAACTGATATTTGTTCAAAGCATCGAATATTAATTATTGATGATGAAGCAGATCATGCAACTGTGAATACCGGAGGAGATGGGGATGATGATTTCGCGGATCCAACCCTAGACCACGATGAGGATGAGGACGATGATACTTCAGAGACTGATCCCTCACGAACAAACCAAATCGTTCGTCGAATTATTCGAGCATTTGATAATTGTGCATATATTGGATACACTGCTACTCCATTTGCTAATGTTCTTATTGATGAAAAATTGGAAGATGAACAATATGGCAAATCGCTATATCCCCGAGATTTTATCGTTTGTATGAAACGACCAGATAGTTATTTTGGTCCCAAAAAATTCTTTGCAAACCCTGATTATCCAAATGAAGATTCCCCCTTTACAACCATTTTATCTGAAAAATCTGCAGATGAAGTTCATAAGATGGACATTGATTTGAATGAGCTTATTGAATCACAAATTCCAATTTGCTTACAGAATGCTGTGATGGATTTCATTCTAACTGGAATCGCTAGGCATTTGGGCCGAACAAAGGGTATCAATATGAATCGCCACCATACAATGCTCGTTCATATCACTAGACTAAATGAAGAACAAGAGGGCTATACTGATGCTTTAGAGATGTTAATTGAAGAGTGGAAGGATAAATCTTCGATGGCATTTGGAGATGGAAATGTGTTTCGTTCAATGTTAGAAAAACGCTGGAAGAATGAATTTCAAAGAAAGGATTCTTCCGTTGAATCTTGGGCTGATATCGAAGATGAACTGCTTAAAGATGAAGATGAAGAAGGATGGATGCACAGTATTGAAGTAAGAATGATAAACTCGATTTCAGATAAAAAACTAGATTATAGCAAGCACCCAGAAGGATTGAATGTTATCGCTGTTGGAGGAAACAAATTAAGTCGAGGATTAACCCTGGAAGGTCTTTGCGTTTCCTTTTATCTCCGTGAAACTAAATTATATGATTCGTTGATGCAAATGGGTCGCTGGTTTGGTTATCGCCGTGGCTATGAGGAACTTGTTCGTGTTCATACATCCGCACGATTACTTTCTTGGTTTGAGTGGTTGGTCAAAGTTGAACAAGCAGTTCGAAGTGATATTGCGCGTTATGCTATTCTTGGAAAATCACCAAAGGATTTGGCAGTTAGAATCCCGCTACACAAAGAGATGAGACCGACAGCAAGAAGTAAAATGAAATCTGCAATTACTACGATCAGTGATTATTCAAACCAAACTGTACAAAGCATACACTTACCGATGAATAATGAAGAACATATTGAAGACAACTTTTCTAAATCTGCAAACCTCTTTGCTCAACTTGGGATACATTCGGTTGATGTCAACAACAGAACGATGTGTTGGGAAAATATTGATCCAGATATTGTTGCTAATTTTATTGCTTCGCTACAACTCCCAGGACCGCCATTTGCAACCTTCGATACTATCGGTTTGTCGCAATATATTCGAGATAAGAAAAATGATTATCCAAACTTTATTGTTGCGCATGGAGGTGCAAAATGGAGTAAACTCCGACAAATAATAGGGAATGAACCAAACCTTGAATCAAGACTCGTAGTAGATCCGAGATGGGTGTCACGTTCTCAACGCTCTTTGGCAGATGGAACCGCCTCAAATGATGTTAGAGCAGTTAGTGATCCACAGGATTTTTCTAATGTAAATTCAGTAAATAAAAATGCACCTGCAATGATCATCTACTATATTGCACCTGGCTCACAACCACGAAACGGTGCGATAAATCGGATCGAATTGCCTCATTTTTCAGTACCTATTGTTGCATTAGCGTTGAAATTCCCTCGCAAAGGCGGTGTTGAAGAGGAATTTCATGCGGTTATTTCAGTAAAGGGTATAGCAAATAGGTGAGAACATGAGAGAAAAAATAAAACGAATCCAAGAAAAAATTGGTCTACTTTGGGATAACCTTGAAATGAATTTAGAGGAGAATCCTCGAGCATCTAACGACTCTCCGGAAATTATGAAACTCTCAAGTGGAGTAAGAATTGGACTAGATCGAAAATCGCGGTACCATCTATTACTTGCTCTAAGAGATGGTGAAGAAAAAATACGAAGTCGACTTACTGCAGGAATTTCCATTAAAACCACAACATTTCAAATCCAAAATGATGCGGCGATCTGGATTGATATTATTGCTGAACGAAAGTGGCGATTTGCTATCGAGCCTTTTGCTGCAGACTTAATCTGTAAAATGGTTGGAAATACTGTTGATTTAGAGACACTGAGAACGGCTGTTGAAGAACATCGTTCGTTATGGGCGGCTCCTAAAGAACCCCTCACTATTCCTGAACAGAAAGGTCTTATTGGAGAATTAGCAGTTGTAATGAAACTTGGAAAAGTAATACCTCCAGCGACTGCTGTAAATAAATGGAAAGGTCCAGACAGAGGGCTCCATGACATCTCATCGGAAACGTGGGCTATTGAAGTCAAAGCATTTGCAGATGAGCCACCTCGAGTACGAATTAATCATGTTGAGCAACTTGATCATCGAATTGACAAGCGCCTTACGATTGCGGGAATTCATCTATTTTCTGATGTAGAAGGTAAAAACCTCCCCGATTATGTTGATGATGCACTGGAATGGGCGGAAGAATATGGTGTTAAAAACCAACTATTAGAACAACTTGTTCTCGCCAAATGGAGAGATGATGAACGGAATGAGTACTATTCACGTTACACTGAAGGTCGAATGATTCTATGTCCAATCCACTCTGAAACTCCAGTTTTCCCTGCAGAATTATTAGAACATATTCCGCATTCTGTCGATAAAATAACATATAAACTAGCCCTAAATGATCTCTTTCAATTGGATTCGAATAATGAGGAAAACTGGAAATTATTGTGCTCAGATGGAACTTGGAGTGAGGAGAATTTGATGCAGTTCATAGAGTCAGATAAATCATCAAGTGAAGACAAATTTAATTTACTCATTATGACTGAAAAACTATACAGACAACTAGCATTTCAAAGCTATGTCAAAGTTCATGGTAAAAATTGGTGGAAGAGCGTGCCTGGTAAAGTAAGAGAATCTATAACACCGAAGTTAGAGGAATGGCGGAAAAAGGGTAGAAAGAATATCGAAAAACCTTCAATAAATTATTGGAATGCAATGACACTAGGTATACTGCGTGAATCGATTATTACCAAACAAATGTGGCCTCATTTTGAAGAATTGTTAGGAATCTCGCTTGGCACTTTCGAAACGAATTGGAAAATTTTTGCTGACCTTAGGAATACTACATTCCATGCAAATGACCCTCAATCACATCAACATCTTCAGCAAGGCGTTTCTACTGCCAAAATACTCATTAGTTATGCAAGAGTAGCGATTCAAAAATTAAATGAAAAATAATCCAGTGGGAAATTTCATTCAATTAGAATTCCAAGAAAAGATAATACTCTCAGCAATAGCTTTTGCCATGAAAGGTGGAACAGCATTTCCAATTTGCCGATACTGTGATGTAAATGGAACTACACTAAAATCAAAACTATCCGGGAATGATTGTATTCTGGCTGCCTCTTGTGGAGTGAGTGTTCTGTCTTCAGTCGGATGAACATACATGTAGGTATCAGTTGCCATGTGAGCAACTAAGGTTGGAGATGGTTTATGGGCTGAAATACGGCGAATCTTATCCTTGAAAGAATCTGTTCGATACCATTTGTATTGATTACGTCCTGATTTCATTTTAGAATTTTTTACTAAGCGGTTCTTTGCATCCCATTTCCATGGAGAAGGAAATTTCAGTTTCGCAGGATCTATTTGGTCATAAGTGACTCTATTACCATACTCAGGTGCTTTTAGTTGAGGGAAAATCGCTCTATCTCTCGGATTAACCCAACGACCATAATGACAACTCAAGTCAACTTTTCTTACTGGAATCTTACCTGTCCGTGGATCGATTCTTTCTGCAGATTTATAGGTCTTAAATCGCATCAAATCTTGATAGGCATTCTTACTTGGACCATGCTTTTCCTTGGATAGTCCACCTTCTTGGGACACAAATGGAAGATCACTGATAGCATCAACTGAAGTCCATTCAAAATGTTCTTTCATTTGTGGATGAGAAAATTCATCTTTAGGAGAATCTGCCTTCCATCCAATGAAAATAACTCGTTTTCTTGCCTGGGGAACTCCTAACTTGTCTGCATGAAGAACGTTCATACGGCATTCATATCCAATTTCATTAAACGAATTATGAATGAGGTCAGTAATCATTTGGCCTCCAGAATTTTTAGATGTTAACATTCCGGTTACATTCTCCATGACAAAACCTCGAGGTTCGAAATCTTTAACAAACCTCACAAATTCAAGAAATAATTTATTTCGTGGATCTTGAACAAATTGATGACGCCATTCTTTGGGCGGTCTTCCTTTCCATTTCCATTTCTTATCCCGAAGTAGACTAATGATTTTGGAACGGCCTATGTTTGAGAACCCCGGGCATGGAGGTCCACCAATAACTAGGTCAATATCCTTCTTTTTGATTCCCTGCTTTTCTAAGTCAGAAAGAACTGTAGATGTTTTCACATTGCAAATGTCATCACAATATGAAAGATGGTTAGGGAAATTATGACTATGCGTTTTCATTGCTTTTTCACAATACTCTACTGCTGCAACGACTTCAATTCCTGCAAGTTCAAAGCCGAGACTCATACCACCCGCTCCCGCAAAAAGGTCAATTGCACGAAGTGGCTTTTCCCCCATAAACAAAGACAATCCGAACAAGTACATAAAACGCCTGATGGGGCGGCATGAAATGTAAAAGTGAAATTAGTAAATCGTTAACAGTTAAGTTGTCAGTTTTGGAAATTACCGAATAACTGTTCAATGTTGCTAAACTCGTTAATTGAATTAGAATTAATTATATTGTATTCTTTATAAGCAGTTGAATTGATTTGTTCTCTCGGTGAGACAAAAATGGCCATATTATACGATATTGAAGGAACAGAAATTTATGCA
>Ga0209709_10003211_pt1 | contig 13699 bp, 13 predicted proteins | sample ArcticOcean_MG_C_2_FD_187435 | JGI IMG/M metagenome (GOLD analysis project Ga0209709, IMG submission 187435) | Marine microbial communities from western Arctic Ocean - ArcticOcean_MG_CB4_136 (SPAdes) (version 2) | ecosystem: Environmental > Aquatic > Marine > Oceanic | place: Arctic Ocean... | reverse complement strand
CCGTATACCCATTATAAGCAACTACACCTACAGCAGCAAGAATACCGATGATTGCTACAACGACTAAGAGTTCTATTAGGGTGAAACCGTTTCTTTTCATGGATTAAGCTTAACAAAACAATATCTAAGTGTCTAGGTGATAGAATTAGCTATTTGATTTATCTCTTTTGTAGCGTGTTCGTTGTCTAGTTTAAGAGACGTTTTTAGTGAATCTTTATGTGATTAATTTTTTATAAATTTTAAATCATCCGCATAACTAGTGTGAGCTAGTGTCAGCTAGTGTGAGGTAGTGTGTCCCTCAAGTGCATAATTTAAGCACCTTTTCTTCCCACACTTACCTAGACAACAAATAAAAAAGCTGTATTTTAATAATATGGCAGACAAATCATTAAATGAAATAAGAAGTACATTCTTAAAATTTTTTGAAAAGAATAATCATAGAATAGTAGACTCTAGCAATCTAGTTCCAGATAATGACCCAACACTAATGTTTGTTAATTCAGGAATGGTACAATTTAAGAATGTATTTACTGGATTAGATAAAAGAGATTATATTAAAGCAACCACATCTCAAAAATGTGTAAGAGCAGGGGGTAAACATAACGATTTAGAAAATGTGGGTTACACACCAAGGCATCATACATTTTTTGAAATGCTTGGAAATTTTTCATTTGGTGATTACTTCAAAGAACAAGCAATAAGTTACGCCTGGAATTTGATAACGAAAGAATTAGGAATTGATAAAAATCGTCTTTATGTAACAGTATTTCATGATGATGAAGATGCCTTTACTCTTTGGAAAAAAATAGCAGGCTTAAAAGATGATAGAATTATAAGAATAGCGACATCAGATAACTTTTGGTCGATGGGTGATACAGGGCCATGTGGACCATGCTCAGAAATTTTTTACGACCATGGTGATCATTTAGATGGAGGTCTTCCAGGATCAAAAAATGAAGATGGCAATAGATTTATTGAGATATGGAATTTAGTATTCATGCAGTATGAACAAATTTCAAAAGAAAAAAGAATTAATCTTCCCAAGCCATCAGTAGACACAGGCATGGGTCTTGAGAGAGTAGCTGCACTATTACAAGGAACACACGACAATTACGAAACAGATCATTTTAAAAAACTGATACAATCAGCATCAGACACATTAAATGTAAAAATAAATGAGGCTAATCAATCTAGTTTTAGAGTAATAGCTGATCATTTACGTGCAAGTTCATTTTTATTAGCTGAAGGAGTTTTGCCATCGAATGAAGGTAGGGGTTACGTACTTAGAAGAATTATGAGACGTGGAATGAGACATTCTCATTTATTGGGATCTAAGAAACCAATTTTTTATGATATTTTTAAAACCCTATTAGAAGAAATGTCTTACAATTATCCTGAACTTTTAAGAGCACAGTCTTTAATAAAAGAAACTTTAAAAACCGAAGAAGAAAAATTTTTATTATTATTAGACAGAGGAATAAAAATTTTAAATGAAGAAATAAATAAAGTTAAAAAAATATTGCCAGGTGAAGTTGCTTTCAAACTTTATGATACATATGGCTTCCCATTAGATTTAACTGAAGATATTTTAAAAAATAAATCATTAATAGTTGATGGTGACAAATTTAATTTATTAATGAAGGAAAGCAAAGAACTAGCAAAGAAAAATTGGAAAGGTTCTGGAGACAGCTCTTTAGATAAAATTTGGTTTGGAATTAGAGATCGTTTAGGAGCCACTGATTTTTTGGGGCATGCAACCAATAAAGCAGAAGGTGTAATAACTTTAATTCTTAAAGACAATAAAGAAGTTAAAGATTTGAAAGAAAACGATGAAGGAATTATAATTACAAATCAAACACCTTTTTATGGAGAATCTGGAGGACAGGTGGCTGATACAGGAACAATTTCTAATGAAAGTTTTAAATTTGAAGTCTCGGATGTCCAAAAAAAACTAGGAGATTTATTTGTTCATTATGGAAAAGTAAAAAAAGGTTCAATTAAAATAAATAATAGTGTGGAATTAAAAATTGATATTAAAAGAAGAAATAATATTAGAGCCTATCATTCTGCAACACATTTATTACATGAGTCGTTAAGAAGAGTTTTGGGAAAACATGTAACTCAAAAAGGATCATTAGTAGAATCAGATCGTCTAAGATTTGATTTTAGTCACATGAAGTCTATTTCAGAAAAAGACATAAAAAAAATTGAATTGAATATTAATTCAATTATTGAAAAAAAATCTGAAGTTAAAACAAGAATAATGACTCCCAAAGAAGCAATCGATAATGGTGCTTTAGCCTTATTTGGAGAAAAATATGGAGATGAAGTTAGAGTTTTGTCCATTGGAAATGAAGATGGTCAATTTTTTTCAACTGAATTATGTGGGGGAACACATGTATTAAATACTGTAGATATTGGAAAATTTAAGATAATAAGCCAATCATCTATAGCAGCAGGTGTCAGAAGAATTGAGGCATTAAGAGATACACAATTAGAAAATTTTTTAAAAAAAAAAGAAAATCAATCTGAATTGTCAAATCAAAAAAATGAAACAATCTTAAAAGAGTTAACATCAAAAATTATTCAGTTAGGTGGTAAACCCAATCTTCAAAATGATAATCAGGCAACACTAATAAAAGATCTTAAAAAACAATTTGGTCAACTTTCTGTTGGCTCAATCTTAAAAGATAAAAAAAAAAATATAATTAATGATCAAGTTATTAATGGGATACAGGTTAGGTTTCAAAATATCTCAGATTTACCATTTAAAGATTTACGTAAGTTGATTGATGAAGGAAAAAAAAAAATTGGTGAAGGACTAGTAATAATTTATGCAATCAATGATAATAAGGTTGGATTAGCTGTGGGTGTTACAAAAACACTAGTAAGCAAATTTGATGCTGTAAAGATTGTTAGGGCTGGCTCTGAGATTATTGGTGGGAAGGGTGGAGGTGGAAGAGCTGACTTTGCACAAGCTGGTGGAACATTACCTAATAAAATTCAAGAATCTTTTGAAAGTATTAAAAAATTAATTAATTAAGTTTTTTTTTGAGTTGACCATCTAATTCATCTAAAAAACCATTAGTAGTTAAATATTTACTTGTAGGGCCAATTAAAATTGCTAAATCTTTAGTCATTGATCCACTTTCAACACAATTAATACAAACATCTTCTAAGTTTGTTGAAAAATTGATTAATTTCTCATTCCCGTCTAATTTTCCTCTATGAGCGAGACCTCTAGTCCAGGCAAATATTGAGGCAATTGGATTTGTAGAGGTTTCTTTACCTTGCTGGTGCATTCTATAATGTCTTGTGACCGTACCATGTGCTGCCTCAGACTCCATCACTTTTCCATCTGGTGTTAATAGTACGCTGGTCATTAATCCTAAAGAACCATATCCTTGTGCCATTGTATCCGACTGAACATCACCATCATAATTTTTGCAAGCCCAGATATATTTACCACTCCATTTCATTGCACAGGCTACCATGTCATCAATTAATCTGTGTTCGTAAGTAATTTTTAATTTTTCAAATTGTGTTTTAAATTCTTTATCGAATATATTCTGAAAAATATCTTTAAAGCGTCCATCGTATTGTTTTAATATTGTATTTTTTGTAGATAAATAAACTGGCCACTTTTTAATTATACCATATCCAAAACAAGATCTGGCAAAGTCTTCAATTGATTTGTCTAAATTGTACATCGATAAAGCTATTCCAGGTCCAGGAAAGTTAAAAACTTCATATTTTATTTCTTGACTACCATCTTCTGCAGTCCACTTAACTTCCATTTTACCTTTGCCAGGAACTTTAAAGTCTGTTGCTCTATACTGATCACCAAATGCATGTCTTCCAATGATTACAGGATCAGTCCATGAAGGAACTAATTTTGGTATATTTTTACAAACTATTGGTTCTCTAAATACTGTTCCTCCTATAATATTTCTTATAGTTCCGTTAGGAGATCTCCACATTTTTTTTAAATCAAATTCTTCAACTCTTGCTTCATCAGGGGTAATTGTTGCACATTTAATTCCAACACCAAATTTTTTAATTGCTGTCGCTGAATCAATTGTTATTTGATCGTTAGTATTATCTCGACTTTTCATGCCTAAATCAAAATATTCTATGCCCAAATCTAAATATGGAAGAATAAGCTTACTTTTGATAAACTCCCATATTATTCTCGTCATCTCATCGCCATCAAGTTCTACAACAGGGTTTTTAACGTTAATTTTAGCCATATTTGAATAATATATATTAGTAATTGTAAATTAGTGCTTTATATACATATTAATAAAAAATTATCAAATAGAAGCTTATGCTAGAGAAGATTTTTCCAAAAATTCATACTGAAGGATACAAATTCATAGCAATAGCTATTTTTATAACAATATTTTTATACTTTGTAAGTACCTTACTAGGCTTAATTGGTTTAATTTTTTCACTATGGGTTTACTATTTTTTTAGAGACCCAGAACGAATTTCAATAAATGATAATGATTATTTAACTAGCCCAGCAGATGGGGAGGTTTTAATGGTGCATGAAGTAGATGGGCCAAAGGAGCTTGGTTTGGAGGATAAGAGATTTACAAAAATTAGCATCTTTATGAATGTTTTTGATTGTCACGTTAATAGAACACCTTGTGAAGGTAAAATTTCAGAAATACTTTACAAACCAGGAAAATTTTTAAATGCATCACTTGATAAGGCAAGTGAAGATAATGAAAGAAATTACTATAAAATAAAAAATAATCAGGATGAGGATGTTATTGTTGTTCAAATAGCAGGTTTGATAGCAAGAAGAATTGTGTGTGAGTCATCTAAAGATCAGCAACTTCAACAAGGTGAAAGAATTGGAATGATCAGATTTGGAAGTAGAGCTGATGTATATTTTGAAAATTATAAAACATTGGTAAAAGTAGGACAAAAAACAATTGCTGGTGAAACACTATTAGCTAAAAGATAGTTTATGGAACAGCCTAAAAATAATTTCAAAATAGTTTCTGACAAAAAAGCAAGAATGATCCTTCCCAACGCGATCACATTGATTGGGGTTTGTATAGGTTTAACTTCAATTAAATTTGCTTTAGATGGTAAATTTGCTCTTGCCATAGTTGCAATACTGTTTGCAGGTTTGATGGATGCATTAGATGGTAGAATAGCAAGATTAATTAAAGGAACTTCTAAAATGGGCAAGGAACTTGACTCATTAGGAGATGTAATCAGCTTTGGTGTAGCACCTGCGTTTATAATGTACTTTTGGAATTTACAATACCTAGACAAATTAGGTTGGTTTGTTTGTTTAATGTACGTAGTTTGTGTTGCCTTAAGACTAGCAAGATTTAATGTTAATTCCGAAGAAGAACCATCTTGGAAAGATAATTTTTTTGAAGGTGTACCAGCACCAGCAGGGGGGATTTTAGTTTTAATGCCTTTAATATTAAGTTTTAGTGGATTAGGTGAATTCTTTTTTAAAATTAATTATGATCAAATAGTACCAATTTTTTTTATTATGGTTTCAGTACTATTGATAAGTATAATTCCAACATATTCATTTAAAAAAATAGTTATACCAAGAGCCATGACAAAATTTTTATTATTTGGCATAGTTTTATTTTTTGGAGCATTATTAGTCTACACATTTAAGATATTAGCAATTAGTATACTTTTATATTTATGTTTAATTCCAATAAGCTATTTTCACTATAAAAGAATAAAAAAAGAAAAAAACATTATTACTGATATAGATGAGGATGATGATTTAGAAGATATTTTGTAAATGAAAAAAAATGTAATTGTTTCATTAGCGGACTCAAACTATTTTGAATTACTCAATGAATTGGTTGATTCAATTAAAAGTTTTGAAAAAAGTAAAGACACAGCAATTTGTATTTTAGACGCTGGATTAACTAGTGAACAAAAACTAATATTGTCTAAAAAGGTTGATGAAATTAAATCTGCGGAATGGGATATTGAAGTTCCTGCAATTAAAGTTAAAGGAAAAGAGTGGTTAAAAAGTCAAGTATCTAGAGCTTTTTTACCAAAATATTTTCCCAATTATGAAAAATATTTATGGATAGATTGTGATGCTTGGGTCAATGATTGGGAATGTATTGAATTATATTTTAAAGCTTGTGAAGGTGGTAAATTAGGAATTACACAAACTCTGGGGCCTGGTTATAAAATAATGTCCAAAGTTAATTGGTTATTCGGAAAAATTGCAATAATTAAATCTCAAAACTTTAAGCATGCAGTTAAATCTAAAATAGGATTGTCTAAAGCGAGAAAATTAGCCTTTGCTCCACACATAAACATAGGTGTTTTCTCATTAGAAAAAAATTCATCAGGTTGGACCTCATGGCAAAATAATCTAGTACAAACATTAAAGTCTGGAAATATTTTTGGCTCGGAGGGTCTAGCTATTAATATGTCTGTGTATATAGATGAATTAGAAACTGAATTTTTACCATTAAACTGTAATTGGATTGCTAGTAATTTATTACCTAAATTCGATGAAATAAAAAATACATTTGTTGAACCGTACTTACCGAACTATAAAATAGGAATCATGCATTTAGCAGCAGGTATCTGGGATGGTGATAAGGATATGAGACTAGATAAGAGTGTTAAAATCAAGATTCACTCTATACAGAAAAATTTAATATCTAAAAGTTTAAGATTTGGCTTATAATTGAAAAAAAATAGAATATCCAAAAATTGGATTAATAAGCAAAAACGAGATATCTATGTCAGACAATCTCAAGTAGATGGTTATAGAGCTAGGTCAGCGTATAAATTAATAGAAATCAATGAAAAATTTAAGATATTAAAAAATGGAATATCTGTAGTTGATTTGGGAGCTTCACCTGGTAGCTGGTCACAATATATTGCAAGAACAGTAAAGAGTGGAAGACTAGTTTCGATAGACATAAAAGATATAGAAGAAATCGAAAATACAATTCAAATAAAGGGTGATTTTACAGAGGAAGATTCTCAAAAAAAAATTAAAGGATTTTTTAAATCAAAAGTTGATGTAGTTGTGTCTGATATGGCTATAAACACAACAGGTATAAAAGATATTGATGCAATTTATACAGGTGAATTGGCCATGGAAGCAATGAACTTCTCTAAAGGGATCTTAGTAAAAGAGGGACGTTTTGTCTCTAAAATTTTCTTAGGCTCCTCATTTAATGAGATAGTTGCATTAGGAAAAAAAATATTTAAAGAAGTTAAGGTATTTAAGCCTAAAGCCAGTAGAAAAGAATCTAAGGAAAGTTTTATTATTTGTAAAATATTAAGATAGAGACTTTTATTTTAAAAGGAATCATATATAAATTATTATGGATCCTATAAAAGAAGCCCTTACCTTTGACGATGTTACAATGACACCAAAATATTCGGAAGTCTTACCTTCAGAGGTGGACACTTCCACAAAACTATCAGCTAATCTAACACTAAAAATTCCATTATTATCCTCCGCTATGGATACTGTGACAGAGAGTAAAATGGCTATAGCAATAGCAAAAGCAGGAGGTATAGGAATTATACATAGAAACCTGAATATAAAAAAACAAATTGAAGAAATTAAAAAAGTAAAAAGATTAAAATTATTAGTTGGGGCAGCAGTAGGTGCGGGGCCCTTAGAGTTAAAAAGAGCAAAAGAAATTTTAAAAGAAAAAGTAGATCTAATTGTAGTGGATACAGCACATGGACACAGTAAAAAAGTAGCAGAAATTATAAAAGTAATAAAAAAAACAAAAACAAATAAAACAACCTTATGTGCTGGAAATATAGCAACCGCTGAAGCTGCAAAATTTTTAATAAAATTAGGTGTGGATATTGTTAAAGTTGGGATCGGGCCTGGATCAATTTGTACTACAAGATTAATAGCCGGCATTGGAGTACCTCAATTAAGTGCAATAATAGAAGTAAAAAAGGGTGTAAAAAACAATAAAACAAAAATCATTTCAGATGGTGGAATTAAATATTCAGGTGACATTGCCAAAGCATTGTGTGCAGGCGCTGATGCGGTGATGATAGGATCATTATTTGCTGGTAGCGCAGAGACACCAGGTAAATTAATAAAAAAAAATGGAAAATTATTTAAAAGCTTTAGAGGTATGGGTTCTGTTGGGGCTATGAATAAAGGTTCAGCTGATAGATATTTTCAAAAAAAACAAAAGGATGTATCCAAATATGTACCAGAAGGCGTGGAAGGTTTTGTAAAATATAAGGGTGAGGTTAAAAGTATAATTTATAAATTAATAGGTGGGCTAAAATCATCTATGGGATATCTTGGTGCAAAAAAAGTGACTAATCTCAAAAATAAACCTAATTTTGTAAAAATAACTAAAGCTGGCTTTTATGAAAGCATGGTACATAATGTAGATGAAGTAACAAAAGAAAATGAGTATTAATGATAAAAATAATTAAATTAGTAGCAATTCTCTCTATATTTATAAATTTAGCCTTAGCAGAAAATTCTTTTTTTGAGGATGGAAAAAAAAAATTTAATGAAAAAAAATATGAAGAATCTAAATTTTTATTTCAAAGAAGTATTGTTTTTTATCCTAAAAATAAAAATTCATATTTATATTTAGCTAAAATTTATAAATTTGAAGACAATAAGACAGAAGAGCAAAAAAATATTAATACTGTGCTTTTATTAGATCCAAAAAATGAAGAAGCGAATTACCTCCTAATGGAAATAGAACTTAAAAAATCTAATTATTCAAAAGTTAGAGAATTAGCTGAAAATTTCTCTAAAATTTGTAATAAATTGTGTAATAGAAAAAATTTGATTTTAGAATCCTTAGAAAATTTGGAACCAAAAAATGAGTCTTAGCAACAATCTAAGAAAAATTCTTATAATAGATTTTGGATCACAATTTACTCAACTAATAGCCAGAAGAATCAGAGAGTTTGGTGTATTTTCAGAGATTGTTAGTCATAAAAAAATTAATAGCAGTAAAATTGTTAAAGAAAATATAGGTGGAATAATTCTATCGGGTGGTCCTCTTAATGTTTATGAAAATGACAAATTTAAGTTTGATAAAAGAATTTTAAAATTAGGTGTACCTATTCTAGGCATATGTTTTGGACATCAAATATTATCAAAAGAATTAGGTGGCAAAGTTAAAAAATCAAAACATAGAGAGTTTGGCCTGGCAACTATTATTAAAGTATCAAATAGCATTTTAATTAAAAATTTTTTCAACAAAAAAAATATAGCCAATGCGTGGATGAGCCATGCTGACCAAGTATCAAAGATGCCTAAAAACTTCAAAATAGTTGCATCAACAAAAAACTCTAAATTAACAATAATCGAAAATTCTAAAGATAGTTTTTATGGCGTTCAGTTCCACCCAGAAGTTACACATACCACAAGAGGAAAAATTTTATTAAGCAATTTTCTTTTTCTTATATGTAAGATTAAAAAAAATTGGTCTTCTAAAGATCAAAAATTAAAATTAATAAAAGAAATCAAAGATCAAGTAGGTAACAACAAAGTAATTTGTGGTCTATCAGGTGGAGTTGATAGTAGTGTGGTTGCAAAGCTTTTGAGCAAAGCTATTGGAAAAAATTTAACATGCATATTTGTTAATAATGGACTTTTGAGAAAAAATGAGGAAATACAAGTAGTAAATACATTTAAGAATAAATTAAGGATGAATTTATTATATGTCAATGCTGAAAAAGAATTTATTAAAAAACTAACTAACGTCTCAGATCCTGAAAAAAAAAGGAAAATTATTGGAAATTTATTCATTAAAATTTTTGAAAGATGTGCAAAAAAAATTAAAAATGTTAAATTTTTAGCACAAGGAACCCTCTATCCTGATCTAATTGAAAGCAAATCAGTCACCGGCAGTCAAACATCAAAAATAAAATCTCACCATAATGTTGGAGGACTGCCTAAAAGAATGAAGTTAAAGTTAGTTGAACCTCTTAAATTTTTATTTAAAGATGAGGTTAGAAAATTAGGATTAGAACTCAAATTATCAAAAGATATAATATCTAGACACCCATTCCCAGGTCCTGGGTTGGCAATAAGAATGCCAGGTATAATAACTAATGAAAAAATAAAAATTTTAAAAGAAGCAGATTTTTACTTTATAAAAGCTTTGCGTGATCATGGACTATACCAAAAAATATGGCAAGCTTATGCTGCGTTGTTACCAGTAAAAACTGTTGGAGTTATGGGAGACAATCGTACGTATGAATATATTTGCTTGTTAAGAGCTATTACTTCTGAAGATGGAATGACTGCTGACTTCTTTGATTTTCCAAAAGGTTTTATGCAATCAATTTCCAATCAAATTATTAATAATATTAGTGGTATTAACAGAGTAGTCTACGATGTTACCTCAAAGCCTCCTAGTACTATTGAATTAGAGTAGTAATTCGGTACAGTATATAAGAAATTATAAAATATTTTTATATAATGGCTAAAATCTCAAATGTAGATGAATCAATAAAATTTTATTGTAATGAATTGAGATTTATAGAAACAAGAAGAGCATAAAATGAATAATAAGATAATTAACTTTGTAAAAAAAAAAAATAAATCAAAAATTATTAGTCTTACTGCTTATTCTAAAAATATAGCCTCTATTATTGATAAACATTGTGACCTTATCCTAGTAGGTGACTCTCTAGGTTCTGTACTTTATAATTTTTCATCCTCAAAAAAAGTAACACTAGAGATGATGATTGAACATTCTAAAAGTGTAAGAATGGGTGTTATAAAAAGTTTAATGGTAGTAGACATGCCATATAATACCTATCGAAATACCAAAGAAGCATTAAAAAATGCAAAAAAAATAATTTCTAGAACAAAATGTGATGCTGTTAAAATTGAAGGTGGGAAAAAAGTCTACCAGATAGTAAAAACGTTAATTAAGAATAAAATTCCAGTGATGGGTCATCTTGGAATTCTACCGCAATCTGCGACAAACTTCAAATTCAAGGGAAAAAACACAACAGAAAGAAATAGTATTTTAAGAGATTCAAAACTTTTAGAAGAAGCGGGTGTTTTTTCAATCGTTTTAGAATGTATTGAAAGTTCTTTAGCAAAAAAAATCACAAAGACGGTTAGTATACCAACAATTGGAATAGGTGCATCATCGCATTGCGATGGACAGGTTTTAGTTACGGATGATCTTATAGGACTAAACAAAATTAGTGCAAGATTTGTAAAAAAATATTCAAATATTGGAAAAAAAATAAATGATGCTGTGCTTAAGTTTAAACAAGATGTAACTAAAGTTAAATTCCCTAGTAAAAAACACTCTTATTGAGTTAAAAGTATTGTTTAAAAGTTTCATTGATAGAAAGAACACCATAATCATTTAACCCACCAATTATCAATTGTAGAGCTACTATTAAAATAAATCCTAAACCTACATAAGCTATCCATAAATGTTTTTGAATATAATTTGCTAAGTACGTGGCTAAAGCACCAGTCAATACAACTGATAAAACAAGTCCAAATATCATATAACCAAAATAACCCTTTGCAGCTCCAACAACTCCAATTACATTATCAAAACTTATTGTAATATCTGCAAATAACACTTTATAAACACTCTTCACATAAGATGGTTCCGTTGATTTTTTTATTGGAGACTTAATCTTATTTTTCATTTCAACTAAATCTTTTCTCAAGTCATTGACAATCCAAATTAAAAGAAATCCACCCAATATTTTTATGTAGTAAAATTCAAACAGGTAAGTAGCAAAAAGAGCAAAAACAATTTTAAATACTAAAGCACCAGCCACGCCCCATAGGATTATTTGTTTTCTATTTTTGGGTACAAAGTTAGCTGCTATTAGTCCTATTATGATAGCATTATCTGCTGCTAAAATAATGTCTATAAATATAATTTGGGCTAGGATTATGAATTCTTCAATCAAGATAAATGCATACTATTAAAGATTTAGATTAATACAATAAAAACTAATAAAATATTGTAATTACTCAAATAGATTATTTTTAAATCAAATATAAGTTAACAATCTAGCGAGTTATTTTTTTCCCACTCTGTTACAGAACTTTCTTTGTCAAAATTTTCTTTCTGATTAAAGTTTTCAACTTCTATTCTTTTTAATTTTATGTAGCTATTAATTGTATCTTGTCCAAAAGCTTCTTTAAGTTCTTTGCTATTTTGAAGAAAATCTAGTGCATCTTGTATTTCATTTGGTAGTCTCTTCAAGTTTGGGTAATTTTTGTAGTCTGTATACATATTGCAGGACAAGGGCTCTCCAGGATTAACTTTATGGTTTAAACCGTGAAGACCAGCCGCGATAACACCTGCTTGTAGCAAATATGGGTTTGAAGAACCATCCATTAATCTTAATTCAAATCTACCAGCATCTGGAACTCTAATCATGTGAGTTCTGTTGTTTCCAGTATAAGAAATGCTACTTGGTGACCAAGAGGAGCCAGATTTTGTAGGGGGTGCATTTATTCTTCTATAACTATTAACAGTAGGGTTAAAAAATGCTGAAAGTGGTTGTGCTAAATGCATTACGCCCCCTAAGAAATTATAAGCAATTTTACTTATACCTAGTTTATCACCGTCATCTAAAAATTTATTTATCTTATTACTCCATAGAGAAATATGAGCATGACAACCATTGCCAGTTAAATTACTAAAAGGTTTTGGCATAAATGTTGCTCTTAGACCATGTTTCTCTGCTAAAGATTTTACCATATATTTAAAGAAGACATGTCTATCGGCTGTAATTAAACAATTATCATAATCCCAGTTCATTTCAAATTGTCCATTAGCATCTTCGTGGTCATTTTGATATGGACGCCATCCCATTTGAATCATGCTGTCACAAATCTCTTTGATTAAATCATATCTACGCATCAATGCTGATTGGTCATAACAAGGTTTGGATTGTGTGTCTCTTGGGTCAGCAATGCTTGAACCATCTTGAGAAATCAAAAAATATTCACATTCCACTCCTGATTTCATTTCTAAATTTTTTTTATTCAATTTGTTCATTTGTTCTTTAAGCATAACTCGTGGTGAAGCTTTTACAGGCTTACCACTCATCCATAAATCAGATGCCAACCAACCCACTTCTTTATTCCAGGGTAATTGAATTAAACTGTCTGGGTCTGGTATAGCAAACATATCAGTATCAGCTGGTGACATATCTAACCAAGTTGCAAACCCAGCAAACCCAGCTCCATTTTTTTGCATTTCATCAATTGCTTCTGTTGGAACTAATTTTGACCTTAGGACACCAAATAAATCTACAAAGCTAATTAGAAAATATTTAATTTTTTTAGCTTTAGCAATTTTAGATAAATTTTTCACTATTATTTAAAAAATGAAAAAATTGTTTCTTTATAATAAATTAAATTAACACTTATTATTATTATTATAGCTACAATAACCCCATACTTTGCTTTTGGAAAAAGCACACCAATCATTTTACTTGGTCTTTGATCTTTGTTATTATTTTCTGTCATATTGAATCTTTATATAAAAAAGGGCGCCACAAAAAAGTAGCGCCCAAATTTTAATTTATATTACCAGTCGGTAATATTGTTTTTATGATCATTAGCGCTATGTCTTTTCCTAGCTAATCTAGCAAGTTTTTCACTTTCAGATTTGTTAGTAATGACATGCCAGCCAATCCAGAAAACTACACCAATAATAACTAGTAAAGT
>Ga0209709_10003208_pt1 | contig 13708 bp, 14 predicted proteins | sample ArcticOcean_MG_C_2_FD_187435 | JGI IMG/M metagenome (GOLD analysis project Ga0209709, IMG submission 187435) | Marine microbial communities from western Arctic Ocean - ArcticOcean_MG_CB4_136 (SPAdes) (version 2) | ecosystem: Environmental > Aquatic > Marine > Oceanic | place: Arctic Ocean... | reverse complement strand
ACAACAACAGTAATTAATCTTGCAGCGGGTTTAGCCCAACAAGAGAAAAAAGTTTTAGTTATTGATCTTGATCCACAAGGAAATGCTACTACAGGACTGGGTTTATCCAACTTAGAAAATTCAACTGAAACTATTTATGGAGTGCTGAATGGTACAAAGGCTATTTCTGATGTGATTAGAAAAACTGCGTTCAAAAACTTAGATATAATTACTTCAAATGTAGATTTATCTGGGCTCGAGGTCGAGACAGCTGATGATAGCAAGAGAGCCTTCATTTTAAAACGTGAATTAACCGCTTATTTAAATGATTTTAGAGCAACCTATGATTATGTCCTTATAGACTGTCCACCATCACTAAGTTTGCTTACAGTCATGGCCCTGGTGTCTTCTCACTCACTATTAGTGCCGCTACAGACTGAATTTTTTGCTTTAGAGGGTTTAACTCAGCTAATGAAAACCATAGAACGAATAAAAGTTAATTTAAATCCAAATTTAAAAATTAGAGGCATACTTTTAACAATGTTTGATAAAAGGAACAGGCTATCTACACAGGTAGAAAAAGAAGCAAGAGACTACTTTAATAAAAAAGTTTATCTAACGGTAATCCCAAGAAACGTTAGACTGTCGGAAGCCCCATCTCACGGTATGCCAGTTTTAATGTATGACAAATCTTGTCCTGGTAGTAAATCATATTTTAACTTTACAGATGAATTTATTAGTCAAGAACAAAAAATAGGGAGCACAGCATAATGGATACAAACAAAATCAAAAAAGGTTTGGGTAGAGGCTTGTCATCTTTAATAGGTGAAACAAAAACAGAAATAAATACTTATAAAGTTTCGATATCTGATCTCGTAAGTAATAAATTTCAACCAAGAAAAACATTTGATGAGGAAAGCTTACAAGATTTAACAAATTCAATAAAAGAGAGAGGGATTATTCAACCAATTATTGTCAGAAAATCTAGTGAAGATAGTTCAAAGTATGAAATAATTGCAGGAGAGAGAAGGTGGCTATCAGCACAAAAAGCAGGGTTACACGAAGTTCCAGTAGTAATTACGAATGTCGATGACTTGAAATCCTTAGAATTTGCAATTATTGAGAATGTTCAAAGAAATGACTTAAATGCAGTAGAAGAAGCACGTGGCTACCAACGTCTTATCGAAGAGTTTTCATATGATCAAGAAAAAGTAGCAAAATTTATTGGAAAAAGTAGAAGTCATATCGCTAATTTTTTGAGGCTATTAAATCTTCCTGAATCAGTTTTAAAGTTAATTGAAAAACAAAAACTATCAGCAGGACATGCAAAAATTTTAGTAGGTCTGGACAATGCAGAGTTTGTTGCAAACAAAATAATAGAAAAAAATCTTTCAGTTAGACAGTCAGAAAATTTTGTTAAAATATTTAAAACCAAGAAGCATTCTCTTAAACCGCCTAAGGATATTAATCTGCAAGTCTTAGAGAACTCAATTAGAGAAAAAATTGGTCTTAATGTTTTAATTAAAAATAAAAAAAATAATTCAGGGTCTTTATTATTAGAATATAAAGATCTAGATCAATTAAATAAAATAATTGAAATTATAAAATCTAATTATTAGTTTTTTTTGAATTATCAATTATAAAATCTGCTAATATATTTTTAGAAAGCAATGAGTTTTTTTTAAGTAAAAGTTCAATTTCATTAGTTTTATAAATTAAGTTTTTTAGGTGCTCTTTTTCCCAAGACTGTATTTGTTGAGTAACAAGAGGTTTGTCCTTCCAAAAAATTGGCGGTTTACAAGCAGAAATTGCCTTTTCAATATTGTTTTTTTCATCAACTAATTCATAAATTTTAACTAATCTTTTGAGTTTTGCTAATAATGTTCTGATAATTATGATATTATCTTCATCTGAATAGTTGTTTTCACTTAAAATAGTGACTGTTTTCCTTGTATTTTTAGCTAGTGAATGATCTACGAGTTCCGAAGCGCTATAGTTGTCTGCAAGGTTAGTTAGCTTAATTATTTCTTCAATGTTTAAATTTTTTTTATTTAATGAAAAATTTTCAATCTTTTCTAATTCGTTATTCAGATTTTTTCTGTCACCCCTGCTTCTTTCTATTAAGACATTAATTAATTGTTGAGATATTGGGATTTTTTTATTTCTAAAAAAAAGACTAATAATTGAGTTTAAAGTTTGGTTGTTATCTTCATAAAACGGGACACATACAATTGATTTTTCTTTTTCGAAGAATTTTCGTAAAGTAGATTTTTTTTCTAAATTTTTTGAATTTAAAACAATTTGTGTATCTTCAGGTTTTCTCTCCATTAAGTCTTCTATGATTGTTCTAATTTTATCTGTAGCTCTATTAATAATTATGAGTTTTTCATTATCAAAAAAAGATTTAGTAAGAACACTATTAAAAAAAATATTAATATTATCTAATATTTCTTTTTCTTCATATCTATGAATTTTATCTTGATAGTTTTTTTCAAATAAATTCTTAATTTTTTCTTCTTTTAAACCCTCATTGTCACCATAAAATAGATAAAATTTATAGGCATTTATTTTTATTTTGGTTAACTCAAACGACTTTAGTATCATTTAATATTAGATAGTTTAAAAATTAATTTATCTGAAGCTGTCTCAGCTAAATTATTTTTAATTTCTTCTTCATATTTCTTTAAATTAAATTTATTAGAAATATCATTGTAATTAAAACTTTCTATAATTGTGAAATTACTTTTAAGTGTATTGTTCATTAAAACGTCTACATTAATTGAAATTGTATTTTTAAAGTTTGTTGCGTCACCAGCACTATTTTTTGCCAAAATTATTTTTTGTGAATTGGTAGAGATTTTTAGTATAAAGTTTTTATCTTTTTTATCTTGAGTATAATTATTTAGTTTTTGTTTGATCTTTAGATTAATTGCTCTTTCTCCAACAAAGCTTAATTCGCTTATGGAAAAAATATAATTCACAGAATTTTTTTTGGAGTGAATTGCCTCATACCCACAAGATGATAATAACAACAAAAGAAGAAGTATAATTTTTTTTTGGAGCATTATTTATAGTATAATATTTATAAGTCTGTTGGGTACAAATATTGATTTTTTTATTGTTTGGCCTTTTAAAAATTTTTCAACTCCTAGATCAAGCTTTACGATCTCTAAAATTTCTTTTTCAACTATATCTCTTTTTACTTTTAAAATAGATCTTTTTTTACCATTTATCTGAACAACAAAATTAATATTCTCTTCTATTAAATCTTCCTTTGAAACTTTTGGCCATTTTATTTGATTTTCATTAATGGTATTTAAACATTCATTTGAAAAATGTGGAATAAATGGATTCATTAAAATTAAAATTTTCTTATAGTTTTCAATTAAAATTTCTTTTTTTATAGGTTTGGCTGTTTCTTTGATTAAAAAGTTGTACATTTCATAAAGGTTAGCAACTATTACGTTGTAATGAAACTTTTCTAGATTCAAGGTTACTTTATTAATTAATTGATTAGTAAATTTAGTTAAATTTTTACCTTCACCGTCTTGGTTGTTATCTTTTATTTTATTTAAAATATTAGAATTTAAAGTCCATAGTTTTTGAATAAATTTAAATGATGCCATCATACCCTGATCAGACCATTGCACATCTTTTTCTGGAGGACTGTCTGATAAAATAAATAATCTAACCGAATCTGCTCCATAATTTTTTATTATATTCTCAGGATCAATAGTATTTTTTTTAGATTTCGACATAGACTCTGTTGGACCAACAATTATTTTTTCAGAAGGATTGTCTTTTTTATAAAATACTTTACCATCTTTTGAAGTTACTTCTTCAGGACTTAACCATGCATTTGTTTGGTCTTTATAGGTTTCATGACAAACCATCCCTTGTGTAAACAATCCATCAAATGGTTCTTTTAATTTAAAATCATCATTTTTATAAGAAAGAGCTTGCATAAAAAATCTTGAATATAATAAATGTAAAATCGCGTGTTCAACCCCTCCAATATACTGGTCAACGGGCATCCAGTATTTAGCATCTTCGTGGGTAAACCCACGGTCAAGACTATGAGGTGAACAAAATCTTAAAAAATACCATGATGAATCAACAAAAGTATCCAATGTGTCAGTTTCTCTTCTATATTTTTTTCCATCTAGCACAAAGTATTTCCAGCTATCTTCTGAGTCTAGAGGGTTTCCAGTGCTACTTAATTTTTCGATCTCAGGAAGTTTAACAGGCAACATATCTCTTGGAATTTTAATAAGCTGATCATTTTCATCATAAGCTATTGGAATAGGACAACCCCAGTACCTCTGTCTTGATATACCCCAATCTTTTAATCTATAATTAGTTTTTTTTGTCCCCAAATTATTCTTTTCAAGAAATTCTATAGTTTTGTTAATAGATTCGCTTGGTACTTTTAAACCATCAAGAAAATTTGAATTATAAAGATATCCTTCACCAGTATAAGCCTCATTATTTAATTCAAAGTCTTCATCTTTTTCAGGCTTAACAACAGGTATAATTTTTAAATTATATTTTTTTGCAAAATCTAAATCTCTTTGATCGTGCGCTGGACAACCAAATACAGCACCCAATCCATAATCCATTAATACAAAGTTTGCGAAATAAACTGGCACCTTTATACTTTTATCTAGTGGATTGATTGCAATTAGGTCAGTTTTAAAACCTAGTTTTTCAGCAGAGGCAATAGATTCTTCAGTAGTACCAGTTTTAGAACATTCTTTTTTAAATTTTTGAAATTTTATATCTTGTTCATAATATTTTGCTAAAGGGTGATCAACTGAAAGTGCAAGAAAAGAAAAACCAAATAAAGTGTCAGGTCTTGTTGTGTAACACTTAATACTTTCAATAGGTTTTGAACTTTCGACTTTAAATTCAACCTCACAACCAAAAGATTTACCTATCCAATTTTTCTGCATTACTTTTACTTTGTTTGGCCAATGATCTAAGCTATCCAACCCTTGTAAAAGTTTCTCAGAGAATTTTGATATGTTAAAAAACCATTGGTTTAGCTTCTTTCTTTCAACTATAGCTCCTGACCTCCAACCTTTGCCATCTATTACTTGTTCATTAGCAAGAACAGTTTCATCAACTGGATCCCAGTTTACATAGTTTTCTTTTCTATAAACCAAACCTTTATCATAAAGATCTAAAAAAAATTCTTGTTGATGTTTGTAATACTCTGGTGAGCAAGTTGAGATTTCTTTATCCCAATCAATTGACAGTCCAAGCTTTTTAAGTTGGGCTCTCATGGTTTTAATATTTAACTCAGTCCAATTCTTTGGATCTAAATTATTTTGTCTTGCAGCATTTTCAGCTGGCATTCCAAAAGAGTCCCAGCCCATTGGATGAAGAACATTATAACCTTGTAAGGCTTTAAATCTAGCAAGCACATCACCAATTGTGTAATTTCTAACATGACCCATATGGATTTTACCAGATGGATAAGGAAACATCTCTAAGCAATAAAATTTTTTTTTAGTTTTATCTACCTTGGTAGAAAAAATTTTATTATGATCCCAAAACTTTTGCCATTTTTCTTCTACAATTTTAAAATTATATCTTTCCACAAAAATAAATTTCTTGATTATTGGTTTAGTTCTAACAATTAACGGAATTAAGTTTTTTATCTTTTATCTTTATCTTTTTTTTCATTTTTATAAATTGCTGCTGTTTTTAAAATTTTTTCTTTTAACTCTGGAACAATATCTCCAGTTTTTTCAGATATCACACAGTTAGATAGTTCTATACATTTTTTGTTGAAAACTTTGATATCAAGTGCATCAGCTCTTAATTCATTTGATAAAAATCTTATTGAAATCTTAATACTTTCATTTGATGTTTGGTCTGTTGAGTACCAATCAGTAACTATAATTCCCCCACTATAATTGACAGATGAAAGTGGCATAAAATCAATTACATCTAAAGATGCTCTCCATAGTTCATTAGAACTTGCAAATTGAAAAATTCCGTCAGCTCTATTAGAGTTAAATAGCTTGAAACTTCTTCCTTCCTCAATATTCTTTTTAGCTCTTTCTTCTGCGCTAGGGCTTACTTTTCTAGCATCAACAGGCTTGTAAATACCACATCCACTAGTTATGAAAAAAATCGCTATTAGCAATATTTTAACAAGAAAAGATAAAAATATAGGGTTTTTTGAAGGCATAAAAAATAGGAGTAATATCATACTATTGTTAAACTTAAACGAATAATAGTGTGGTATTTCTGCAACAAATTTAGAAAAAAATCTCTTTTTTTTTGTAAATAAAGGAAATTTATCAAAAATCGTATAATTACAATGTTGTTAATATTAACAATAAATAAAAACAAAGGAAAATATATGAACATAAAAAAAATTGGGCTTACAGCCCTTGCTGGTTCATTGATAGCTACAACAACTGGTTTTGCTGGTGAAGTGTCGATATCTGGAGCTGCAAAATTAAGTTATAAAGACATAGCTGGAACAGCTAATGTTGCTACTACTGAAGCAGGTGTTTTTGCTATGGATCAAGAGTTAACTGCATCAGGTTCTGCTGAATTAGATAATGGTATGACTATATCTTTATCTCATGGTTTAGCTGTTTCTGGTGGATCTTCTGACACATCATCTCTTACATTAGACATGGGTGACATGGGATCTATAACATACAATGATACTGATCTTGGTAATGGATTAAGAGCTCTTAAGGATAAGACTCCTTCAGCTTATGAAGATGCTATTGATGGTATTACTGGCGCAGTACAAGCAGCAATGGCTACAGGTCAAGGATTTGCTTACAACAATACATTTGCTGGAGCAGCAGTTAGCTTAGTTTACTCTGATAACTTAGGTGCAACGGCTGATCGTTCAGATGGTGGCCAAGACACAACATCAGCAGGTGCTAGTTCATCAAGTTCTATTGGTGTTACATATCCAGTACTTGATTTAGGTTTGACTGTATACGGTGGAGTAGGTAGCGCAGGTCAAGCGGATGGTAAAGAACATGATCATAACACATTGGGAGCTACATATGCTTTCGGTCCTATGACTATAAATTACCAAAGAAATGGAATGGATGACAGTGACAATGGTGTTACTGGTGCTGTTTCAAATGGTGCAGATCTTACAACGCACATCATGGGTGTATCATTTATGGTAAATGATAATCTTTCAGTCTCATACGCTGAGCATGATACTGCAACATCTTTATCTAACGTTGATCAAGAAGCTGCTGGTTTTTCTATTGCTTATTCAATGGGTGGAATGACTTTATCTGCTTATCACAATGAAGCAGATAACGCAGCTAACGTTTCTGGATCAGGTGCAGAAGCTACTGAAATCTTACTTAGCTTTGCGTTCTAATAAAGTTAATTAATAAATTTTAAAAGGCCCCTTTTTTAAGGGGCCTTTTTTTTTACAACCCGATTCAGGAAAGAAAAATAATTTAAATATTTATCACTTAAGTTAATAGAGCTATTATAAATTTTTTCTCTAGCTTGAGAAATACTAACTGTACTGACAGGTATTTTATTTTCAGTATAATTAATACACCTATCTTCAAATTCTAAATTACAATATTTCAAAATTTTTCTAGTTTCATCTACTTGATTTGTTACTAGTTTTTCATAGTGACAATCATAAATAAAATTTCCTAGTTTTTTTTGCCAAAGAGACATTAGGTCATTGTAAAGATGTACATATCTAACTAGATAATCCTGATTATACGCCCAACTCATTCCAGGAGTGTCGAATAAATTTCTGTATATCGAAAATGTACTGTCAACAGAATTTCGGTTACTATGAATTACCTTGGCTTTAGGAAAAAGAATTTTAATTAAGCCAATCCACTTGAAGTTGAATGGCATTTTATCTACTATAATTTTATTATCATCATACATTTTATAATTTAATAAAATTTCATCTGATAATTTTGAAATTATATTTTTATTCAAAACCTCTTTTGTAAAAAATTGTGTAAAAGACTTTTCATCTTTAAATTTGTTTCCCAAGTAATCACTAAGAAAATGACTTTCTTCAGCACCAAAAACTTTTGAATGTGAGCTTATTATTTGATGTAATAATGTTGTGCCAGATCTTGGTAAACCTACAATAAATATAAGATTTTCACCCTTGTTGTTGTTTAGATTTTGAAATTGAAATTTTTCAAAATGATCTGTTATTTGTTTAAATTTAAGTTCCTCTAATTTAAAATTATAGTTGTTAAAAGATTCAAACTTAATTTCGTTTGCTTTTAAGGTATAATCTACAAATTTTTTAATATTATTTTGATCAAAAAAAGATTTAGCTAAAGCAAAATATAAATTAGCCTTATCCTCTTGATTTAAACTTTGAACTTTAATTTTATCCATCATCAAATTTTGATGAGGATCTCCAATTTTATACTTGTGAATTTTGCTAAAAAGTTGGTATGATTTTGTATTATTTGGAAATTTATTATTTAGCTCTGATATTATTTTTTTTGCTTCTGAAAAATTCCCAATTGATGAAAGGTTAAGTATATAATAGGTTAAAACTTCCTCAGAATTATTATTTATATTATAAGCATCCAAGTAGTGTTGCGCTGCTAGTTGGCTATGTCTAAGTGTATTTTCAAGATGAGCCAAGTTAATGTGAGATGATATATGTTTAGAGTTACAATCTAATGCTTTGTTGAAATACTCTCTAGCCTTTTCTAAGTTTCCATATTGTTTATAGGCAATACCTGTATTACAAAAAATAGAAGGATCAGAGGGTATTTTTTCAATTGCTAATAAAAAATTCTCTAATGCTTTTTTGGTTTCACTTAATTCTAGATATGAAAAACCAATTAAATTATAAATCATTGGTTGTTTGGGGTTTGTTTTTAATAGAAGTCTAGATTCTTTAATAACAAGATTAAATTTTTTCTCTCTAAAATGATTATTAATTTTAACTAGTTCTTTTTTAAGATAAATAATATTTTGGTTATTCATTATTTTTTTGTAATTTCTGAAACATTGAAATTGATGCAATATTATTTATACCTATTAACTTAATTTTTTTAATATTTTTTTCATTTATTCCACCTAGAGACACTATATCTTTTTTTGTAAGTTTCATAAGTTTTATGAATTTATAGATGCCTAAAAATTTCTTATATTTGCTGGTTTTAAAAATTGGTGATAAAAAAATAGAGGTAATATTTTGTTTTTCTTTTATTCTAATTTCTTCTAAATTATGTGCAGACCCAATTAATTTAAATTTTTTTTTTAAATTATAAGAGTTATGCGAAAAAGATTTATTAAAAGCCGGAATATAAGCTCCATCTAAATCTAATTTAATAGCAAGCTTTATATTATTGCTCAAAAAAAAAAATTTGTTTTTCTTATGACACATTTTCTTCAAGTTAATCAGTTCATTAATATTTGTAGGATTTTGGTAATCTCGGTAAATTAAAGTTGTATTTTTTGGAAGAAGATCAATTAATTGGCTTTGATTTTTTTGAATAAAGTAATAATAGTTGTTAAATATTTTATGCATAGAATAGTAAATAATTTAGAAGAAATTAAAGCTAAAATAAACCAATTAAAGCCAGATTTACAAAAGAAAATCAAAATAATTGCTGTTAGTAAAACATTTTTAATAAAAGATATTGAACCTCTCGTTGAGTATGGTCATCAAGATTTTGGAGAAAATAGGGTTCAGGAAGCAATTGATAAGTGGACCGATATAAAAAAAATAAATCACAAAATTAAACTTCATTTAATTGGAAGGCTTCAGACTAATAAAGTTAAGTTTGCTTTAAAAATATTTGATTATATTCATTCATTGGATAGTGAAAAATTAGCAAGCAAAATTGCAGAAGAGCAAGCAAAACAAGAAAAAAAACCTAAAATACTTATTCAGGTAAATATTGGAAATGAAGACCAAAAGTCAGGAATAAAAAAAGAAAAATTAGATGACTTTTATAAATTTTGTAAAAACTTGAATTTAGATATTATTGGTACAATGTGCATTCCCCCTAATGACAATAATACAGAAAAATATTTTTCTGAAATGAATAATATAAACCAAGAGTTAAATTTTAAAGAATTAAGTATGGGTATGTCAGGAGATTATCTAGAGGCAATTAAAAATAATGCAACATATGTCAGGGTTGGTTCAAAAATATTTGGCAGCAGAACTTAGCCTATTTTAATTTTAGTTTTTTTATCTATTAGCTGTAATAATATCTCAAAATCTTTCTTTTTTAAAGCAACACACCCTGCAGTTGGTTTGTATTTATCGGTTAAATGAATAAATATTGCGCTCCCCTTTCCAGGGGTTCTTTTTTCATTATGACTAATTGAGATTATGTAATCATATTTATGATCCTTTCTATATAGATTTTCTTTAAGATTTTTATTGCTAGTTTTAATTTCTTCATTGTATTTTTTATGTTTTGGATCATCACACCATGCCAAATTTTTTTTAATGATCTTTTTATTGATTTTACATTTTGGGATATCAACACGGTCTTTTCTAAAATATAATTTTCTTAAATTAAATAAGCCTTTGGGGGTTGAACAATCACCCTCTCTTTTATTAGAATTTATGCCCCCTTTTCCAACACAACATCTCAATTTAAAGTCGTCAATTATTAGAGTGTTTTTATTTGGCACATGAATTATCATAGGTAGTATTATATATAATTATGCAAAATGTTTTTATTATAAATTTTAATTTATTATATGAAATTTTAGATGAGATAAAAGAAAATTTATCTTTTAAAATTATAAAAATTGAGAATGAGGAAGATTTTGAAAAGAAACTTGATCTAGATAGATTAGATCATTTAGTAATTTCACAAATTGATCATAAATTATTACTAAATAATAACAATATAACCAATAAAAATCTTTTAGGTTTTACCGATTTACCCTTATCTTTAAAAAAATTATTAGAACTAATCAATATTAAATTAATTAAATTAAAATTTAACCAACAGTCTAAGATTACAATTAAGGGCTATGAATTAAATTTAAATTCTAAATTTTTTTCTAAAAGTAATTTAAAGTTAAAGTTAACAGAAAAGGAAATTGAAATTATTTTGTATTTAAATAATAAAAAAATTAAACACAATGTTGCAGACTTACAAAAAAATATATGGAGTTACTCAGCTGACATGGAGACCCATACAGTAGAAACACATATTTATAGATTGAGAAAAAAAATAAGCGATCTATTTAAAGATGAAAAATTTATATTAAGCCATAAAAATGGCTATTTTATTGACTAAAGTAGGTTAATCTAATCTGGCACCAACTTTTTGAATTATCTTTGAAGACATTTCGGTTCCTTTTTCGAGAGACTCTTTAGTTGAGTAATTATTAATAAATCCATGAAGAAAACCAGCCGCAAAGAGATCTCCAGCACCTGTTAAGTCTACAATTTTTAAATTGGGTTTACTTTGACATTCTACAGTTTCTTGATTTTTAATAGCAATACTTCCTTTTTCACCACGTGTGATAATTAATAGTTTTCCTAGTTGTTTTCCAAATTCAATAACATCTTCAAAGCTTTTAGCATCAATTAATGATAAAATTTCTTGTTCGTTAGCAAAAGTAATATCAAGTTTATTTTTAACTAAATCTAAAAAATTATTTTTATGTCTCTCTACACAAAATTGATCTGATAATGACATTGCTTTAGTGTTAGAGAGCAACATAGCCTCATCAAAAGCTGACTTTGGTTCTCCCTCATCCCACAAATATCCTTCTAAAAATATCATTTCACTTTCTCGTACAGCTTTTTCATTAATATCGTCTTTGTTAATTTTTCCAGCAATTCCTAAAAACGTAACCATAGTTCTTTCTGCATCAGGTGTGATCAAGATTAAACAAGTTCCAGTTGGTGAAATTTCTTGTTTTTTATTATAAAAATATTGAACTTTTTCTTTAGTTAGACCCTCTTCGTATTTTTGTCCTAAATCATCTTCATTAACTTTACCTATAAAACCAACATCATTTCCTAATTGTGATAATCCAACAATAGAGTTTGCAACAGATCCACCAGAGATAGTTTGTTCTATCTTAAGAGTTGATAAAAGTTTTTGAAATTCCGTCTCATCAACCAGTTTCATTGTACTTTTAGTTAATTGATTATTTACCAAATATTGGTCATCAACTTTACAAATGACATCAACAATTGCATTACCAATTCCTAGTATTTTCATATTAAGCTTTTTTTATTTTAACTGGATTTTTTCGATTAGGATAACAAGTCGTGCAAATTTTACAAGTCAAACCATAACATTCCCTAGCCTTACAAAATTCTCTTCCATAATAAATTATTTGTAAGTGTAATTTGCTCCATGTTTTTTCTGGAAATATCCTTTTTAAATCTTTTTCAGTCTGAATAACGTTTTTGCCTCTTGTTAAACCCCATCTTTGAGCTAATCGATGTATGTGAGTATCAACTGCAAAAGCTGGAACTCCAAAAGCTTGAGACATGACCACGCTTGCTGTTTTGTGGCCTACACCGGGCAGTTTTTCGAGCTCTTCAAAGCTTTTAGGCACTTTACCCCGGTGTTTTTCTAGAAGCTGTTTAGACATCAAATAAATACTTTTTGCTTTAACCCGAAAGAGACCAATACTTTTAATCAATTTTTCTATTCTTTTTTTGCCTAATTTTACAAAATGCTCGGGTTTATTATATTTTGGATATATATTTTTAGTTACATTGTTAACATTTAGATCAGTACATTGTGCCGATAAAAGAACCGACATTAAGAGTGTGAAGTTACTAGTATGATCTAGTGGAATAGGAGTTGTTGGATAAATCTTATTTAAAATTTTTAGTATTTTTTTAGCTTTTTCTTTTTCATCCATTATTTAAAGCTCAATAAATCTCTCATTGAGTAAAGCCCTGGTTTTCTATTAATCAACCATTTTGCAGCAATTAAAGCTCCATCTGAATAAAGTGCCCTATCAAAAGCTTCATGATTTAATTTTATTATCTCTTTTCCACTTGAAAATGCAACTTCATGTTCACCAATAATTTCACCTTTTCTAATTGAATTAAAATTAATTTTTTTTCCATAAGGAAAAGATTTTTTGTTTAAAAATCTTTTACCCATTAAATTATAAAGGTTTTTATTTTTTCCATCTGCAATTCCTTTTCCCAGCATTAAAGCTGTTCCTGATGGGTAATCTTTTTTGTGTTTGTGATGAACCTCAAATACCTTACCTAAATATTCATCATTCAGTGATTTTGAGGCAATTTCAGTTAAATACATTAATAAATTAACACCAAGACTCATATTACCAGCTTTTAAAATTGGAATGATTTTTGAAAATTTTTTAATTAAAGCTTCTTCTTTCTGAGTAAATCCTGTTGTTCCAATTACTACTCTTTTTTTTAATTTTGAGGCAATTTTTAAAATATCTAAAGTGCAGTTTGGAACTGTAAAATCTATTATTACATCAGTTTTTTTAAAAGCTTCTTCAGTATTTATATCAAGCTTGATGCCAGCAATTTTTTTGCTGATAGCTTTATTTTCTGTAAGAGCAATTAGTTTAAAGTTCTTATTATTTTTTAAAGATTTAATAAGTTGTTGACCCATTCTTCCAAGACAGCCAGAAATAGCTAAATTAATTTTTTTCATCTAAGAAAATATTAACCTTTTTTAGTTAATTAGTCTTTAGTTTTTCCAAAAACTTTTTGCTTTTTGAAAGAATTGTTTGATACTTGGATTAG
>Ga0209709_10003207_pt1 | contig 13711 bp, 17 predicted proteins | sample ArcticOcean_MG_C_2_FD_187435 | JGI IMG/M metagenome (GOLD analysis project Ga0209709, IMG submission 187435) | Marine microbial communities from western Arctic Ocean - ArcticOcean_MG_CB4_136 (SPAdes) (version 2) | ecosystem: Environmental > Aquatic > Marine > Oceanic | place: Arctic Ocean... | reverse complement strand
CACCAGATGCATCTTTAGAATTCCAAGGAGGGTAAGCACCCTCTGTTCCAATCTTTATTTTATCAGCGTAAACGTTTCCGATTAGTAATAAAGAAGCAAGAACAGTTAAAATTGTTTTTTTAAATATATTCATTTTTTCCTCCATAAATTTAGGGGAGAAATCCCCCTTTAAGAGATAATTATTTCATAAATTTAATAATTAAAAAAGAAAAATTTAATGATTTATTGAAGAAGAAAAATTCCAAGAACAGTCAAAACTAGGTATATAAACCCTATCTAAAGTTGTATTTCCAAAATTTTTATTAAAAACATCAAGCCATTTTTCTACTTGTTGGGGTTTTTTATCTTGGCTTCCTACTTGTGCTGTAATTACGCCATTAGGCTTTAATATTCTAATTAGTGAATCCATATTTTTTGCAGCAAGATCAATGCAAAATTGATCATCATTAAGATCAACAAAAATTTTATCGTACTTATCGTCTTCAACTAATTTAATACTTTCAAAAGCATCTCCCCAAATACATTTAATAGAATTTTTTTCAGTAGCTTTTTTTCCAATGTTTCCTAAGTGTTTATTACAAACATCAACAACTTCTGGGTCTAATTCATACCAGTCTATAAAATTGAATCCTTTTGAAATACATTCTCTAGCAACTCCTCCATCACCTCCACCAATAATTGCTGCATTTTCCATGTCTTTATTTAATTTTAATGCAGCGTTGACAAAAGTTGAACTATATAAATGCTCATCATGTGCGGCTACTTGTATTTCATTATCAATAAAAAGAGATTTTCCAAATTGCTCTAAATTTAATATCTCAATGTGTTGTCCTACTTTAGATGTAAAGTCTTCTAACACATCATTTACTACATATGATTTTTGTAAGCCTGGAGAACTATAAATATCATGATATAATTCTTTTGTATCTCTATTAAATTCTTTTTTTATAATTCTCTTATGTTTAAATTCTTTTTTAATAATATCTATTGCAACTGATGGACTGATATTTCCACATGTAAAAAAATCAAAACTTATTATTCCCTTTTCTGGAAAAGTATGAAAGCTGATATGACTTTCTGCCAATAAGGCTAAAATTGTAAATCCTTGTGGTTCAAATTTATATTTAGAAATTTTCAAAACAGTTACATTCGCTGCTTTTGCAATCTTATTAATAGTGTTTTCAAATAAAGAAGGGTCATATTCTTGACCAATATTTCCAATTATATCTATAGTGATATGTTCACCTACTTTTGTCATCAAAATTATCCACTTTTATAATTTTTTACTTTTTCTAAAATTTTTTGCATTTCTGAAAATGAAAGAATCTTAGGTTCACCCATCTTTAAAGCAATAATATATTGTTGGCAAATATTTTCTACCTCTTGAGCAAGCTCAAATGCTTTTGCTAAATTTTCTCCAAATGCAACTTGACCGTGGTTTGACATCAGACAAGCTTTTCTGTTCGCTAGCGCCTTAACTATATTCGTTGACAATTCATTGGTTCCAAAAGTAGCATATTCAGAACATCTAATATCTTCTCCTCCTGCGAGTGCAACCATGTAATGAAATGAAGGGACTGCTTTACCGTGAGTTGATACTGCAGTAGCATTTGGAGAATGAGCATGAACGATTGCTTTTGCTTCCCACTTATTTTTATAAATATCTTGATGAAACCTCCACTCAGAAGATGGATTTTTTCCTGAGTTAAACCATGAAAGGAAATCTTTCTCCTCATTTAAAGATAAAAAAACAATATCTTCTAATTTTAATGTTTCATACTTTTTACCTGAAGGAGTTATAAAAAAACCTTCAATACCATCCTGAGTTCCCCTGACAGATATATTTCCAGATCTTAAGGGAGATAAATTTGTAGTGTTTAATTTTTTTGAATACTCAATTACCTGTTCTCGTTCTTTTAAATTTTGCACTTTAATTATTTATCTTTATTTCTTTTAATTTCTTCTTCACAAAATTTTTTTGCTTCTTCAAGATCAGTTATTTTAGATTTAGACAATTTTTGACTTCCAGCTAAACAAGCATCAACTGCTCTTTTTAAATTATGATCACTAAAATTTAAAATTACAACCATTCCAAGTGCAATAAATACAAATATTAAAACATTTTTTATCATTTAAATAATCCTTTTAATCCTTCTGTAGATGCTTCACAAACACCTTTTTCTGTTATCAATCCTGTTACATATTTAGCTGGGGTTATATCAAAAGCTAAATTCATAGATTTACTTTTTTTTGGGTAAATTAATACTTTTTTAAGATTTCCACTTTCATCTAAACCTTCTAAATGAGATAATTCTTCTGAATTTCTTTTTTCAATTGGAATATCTTTAAAGTCTTTTATATCCCAATCAATTGTTGAGCTTGGTAAAGCGACATAAAATGGAACTTTGTTATCATGTGCAGCTAATGCTTTAAGATAAGTTCCTATTTTATTACAAACATCTCCAGTAGACAAGGTTCTGTCTGTTCCAACAATACATATATCAACCTCGCCTCTTTGCATTAAGATCCCACCTGTATTATCAGCAATAATTGTATTTGGAACTTCTTCCTCATTTAGTTCAAAAGAAGTTAAATTAGCACCTTGATTTCTTGGTCTTGTTTCATCAACCCAAACATGTACAGGTATTCCTTTTTTATGTGCATGATAAATTGGAGAAGTGGCTGTACCCCAGTTAATTGTTGCAAGCCAACCCGCATTGCAATGAGTTAAAATATTTACTGTATCTTTTTTTTTATTATAAATTTCCTCAATAATTTTTAATCCATTTAACCCAATATTTTCACAAAACTTAACATCCTCTTCACAAATTGCTTGTGCTTCATCTAAAGCTACTTTTAATAATTCGTTATTGTTAACTCCGGATAGTTTTTTCATCATTCGATTTACAGCCCACTTTAAATTAATCGCTGTAGGTCTAGATTGAACTAAATCTTCAGAACTTTTCTTAATAAAATTAGGATCATTTTTTTCCATAATAGCTAAAACTATTCCATAAGCAGTGGTTCCTCCTATTAATGGGGCTCCCCTTACCTCCATTATTTTTATAGCATTAATCACATCTTTAACTGTTTTAAGATCTTTAATTATAAATTGATGAGGTAGTTTTGTTTGATCAATAATTTTTACTGATTGATTTTTTTCATCAAACCAAATTGTACTATATTCTTTTCCTTCTATTTTCATTTAAATTCTTGAAGCTATGTATTCTAATATAGTTGGATTATAATATTGAAAGCAATCTGTCATATCCATGTCGTGATATTTTTTGACAGGTTCCTTCCATTTTTCACCATTATTAATTCCAATTCTATAACATTTTTTTTCATTAATTGTTTTATCTTCTGAAATAATTATTCTTTGGACACCTGAAATTTCTTCTACCCAATCAGATAACAATCCTGCATAGGGATCTTTTGGATGTGTAAAAACTAAAACAGGTAAATCTTTACTTTTTTTAATTTCATCAATTTGTGCTTGTCGCATGTCAGCTGGTCCTGAACCTTCTTTTTTTCTAAACTTTTCTAAAGCTTTATCTATTCCAACTTTCTTAACTTTAAAATCTTTAGATATTTTTCCATAACAAGCTTGCATTAATGAAATTCCACCACCTACTTTATCGGGATATCTTGCCAATAGCATCATAGTCATCCACCCTCCACAAGAATGACCTGTTAAAATAATTTGTTTATTTGGAACTCCTTTTGAAACAAATGAATCAATGAGTTCCATGTTAGCGTCCAATCTTTTTTCTAATTTAGGTTTTCCTTTATAGGGTGGTTTAAATTTTTTCTTCTTCCATAATCTTTTATCATCACCTGCTAATTTACCTGTGCACAAAAGATAAACCATTATTTCTTTTCCTTTAACTTTTTCTCCAACTAAAGAGGAAAAATTTCTTATACCATTTTTCCATACACAATCTGAAGATTTACCATCATGAGTTTTTTGACCATGATTATAAATAAGAATTATTTTATTTGTTGGATCGTTAATATTCTGATCTTTTTCATAGCTCATTTTATTATTAAGAAAACCATTTTTAAGAAGCTTGTCTGCATATAAATTGGTTGAAAAAGTTATTGCTATTAATAATAGTAATATTTTTTTCATTTATTTAATACTCTACCTGCTACTGTTTTAAGTTTATCTTTTGTTTTTTGAGTTCTTTTTTCTGGAGCTGTTATAATTGCTACATCCAAGCAATTATTTGTTGGATCTTTGGGGTCTATATGATCTTCAAAGTTTTCAATAATACTTTTAACCATATTTTTTGCTTTAGCAGCATTACCTAATAAAACTTTAATAACTGTTTGAACATCTACATTTTCATGATCTGGGTGCCAACAATCATAATCAGTTACCATTGATACTGAGGCATATCTAATTTCTGCTTCTCTAGCTAACTTTGCTTCTGGCATGTTTGTCATTCCAATTACATCAGCTTTCCATGAACGATATAGTTTAGATTCGGCTAAAGTTGAAAATTGAGGACCTTCCATAACTACGTATGTACCTCCTTTTTGATAATCTATTTTTTCTTTTTTTATTGCCTCTTCACACGCTTTCATCAATCCATTTGAAGTTGGGTGGGCCATAGAAACGTGGGCAACAATATCCTCATCAAAAAAAGTTTTTTTTCTATCAAAAGTTCTATCTATAAATTGATCAACTATTACAAATTTTCCTGGAGGCAAATCTTCTTTTAGGGATCCCACGGCAGATACTGAAATAATATCTGTAACACCTAACTGCTTTAGTGAATCAATATTAGCTCTAAAATTAATATTTGAAGGAGAAATTTTATGTCCACGAGCGTGACGTGGTAAAAAATAAACATCTTTTTCTTTATATTTAAAACTTAATATTTCGTCTGAAGGTTTTCCCCACGGGGTTGTTATTGACTTCCATTTTGGACTTTCCAATCCCTCAATATCGTAAAGACCGCTTCCGCCTATAATTGCTAGTTTGTTTTTTGTCATAAATTATTATAATTAATATGATCTTTTTTATTAACTTTGAAGCAAAAAATGGATTTAAAAAAATATATACGTTCAATTCAGGACTATCCTAAAAAAGGTATTTTGTTTAGAGATATAACTACTTTAATTAAAGATAGGGATGCATTTAAAGAATGCATTGATCAAATGTCAAAATTATTAAAAAGTTTAGAATATGATAAAATAGGAGCCATTGAATCAAGAGGTTTTATATTTGCTTCGCCATTAGCATACAATTTATCCAAATCTTATATTTTGATGAGGAAAAAAAATAAATTACCTGCAGAAAAATACTCAGTTGATTTTAAACTTGAATACGGAGATGGAACATTAGAAGTTCACAAAGATTCAATAGAAAAAAACGAGAAAGTAATTATTATAGATGACTTAATTGCTACCGGAGGAACAGCTGAAGCTTCTGCCAAATTAATTGAAAAATCTGGTGGTAAAGTTGCTGGATTTGTTTTTATAATAAATCTTTTTGACTTAGGTGGAAAACAATTATTAGAAAATAAAGGATACAAAACTTATAGCTTAATGGATTTCCCTGGACATTAATCATCAAATTTAGGTCTGTACCAAGAAGTTTTTCCAACAATGGCATTATAAAAACCTGACGCTCTATTAAAATATTTTTTTCTTTTAAACTTATTACCTAAAGTTAAATATAACAAATATTTTAATACTGATGAAAAAAAAGTAGGCATACATTCAATAAGCGCATTAGTAATACCAAAGTTTTTTTTGTTATAATAATATTTTGACCACAACCAGTGCCAATTTCTTGATAATTCTATTTCTGATTTATATTTTAGGTCAACTGTGTTTGCTCCTAAATGATTTATTTTAGAAGTAGTTATAACAAAAATTGATCCCCCTTTTTTATTTACTCTTAAACATAAATCATCATTTTCTAAATACATAAAAAAATTTTCATCAAAATAAATATTTTTTTCAAATTTACTTTTATTTATTAACATTGCAAATCCATCAACATAATCAACTTTGATGATTGAGGTATTTTTTTTAATAATATTTTTTTTATTTATAATTTTATAATTAGGAAATTTTATATCCGAAGATAAAGGAGAAAGTATAGAAAAATTTTCAATCTCTTGGGATGCTAAAAAAATATTTTCTAATGCATTTTTTTCTAAAATTACATCAGGGTTTAATATCATTACATAATTAGTTTTAGCATATTTTATTCCTATATTATTGCCAGCCCCCATTCCTAAATTTGCTTTTGATAATATACATGTCACATTTTTATAACGTGACTCTAATTCTTCTTTAAATTTATTATTATTAGAGTTTTCAACAACAATTATAGGTATTCCTTTTTGAATGGAATCTATACAATCATAAATTACTTTATCACTTTTTAAAGTTACAATTACAATTGACAGGTTTTGCCCAGATATTGACATACAATAATGATTATTTTTAAAGTATACTAATTGTTTTCAGTAATGTAAAAAATAAAATATGAAAAAAGTTATAGTGACAGGTGGGGCAGGCTTCATCGGTAGTAATCTTGTTAAGTATTTGCTTAAAAAAAAATATTTCGTAATTAATATTGATAAGTTAAGCTATTCAGCCAATCCATATAATCTAAAACATTTTATTAAAAATAAAAATTATATTTTTTTTAAAACTGACTTAAATCAAAGAAATAAAATAATTAAAATTCTAAGAAAATATAAACCTGATGCGATCTTTAACCTAGCAGCGGAAACACACGTCGACAGATCAATTGATGATGCTAAAAGTTTTATATTTAGTAATATTCTAGGAACTTATAATTTGTTAGAAGCAATTTTAACGTATAATAAAAAAGTCAAATTAATTCATATTTCTACTGATGAAGTCTACGGAGATGTACTTAAAGGAAGATCTGATGAAAAATATGCATACAATCCAAGCTCACCTTACTCTTCTTCTAAAGCAAGCGCAGATCATCTTGTTAAAGCTTATATTAGAACTTATAAAATAAATGGAGTTATTTCAAACTGCTGCAATAATTATGGACCTAATCAATTTCCTGAGAAACTAATACCAAAATTAATTTTTAATATTATTAATAATAAACCACTTCCTATTTATGCTAAGGGAAAAAATTCTAGAGAATGGATGCATGTTGATGACCATTGTAAAGCACTATACAAAATATATTTAAAAGGAAAAGTTGGTGAAAATTATAATATCGGATCAGGAAAGAATCTCACTAATATAGATCTAGCTAAAAAACTAATAAAAATAGCAAAAGATAAATCTTTAAAAATTAATAAAAATGTTAAAATAAAGTTTGTAAAAGATAGACCTGGGCATGACTTTAGGTATGCTTTAAATAATAAAAAAATACTTGAAAATTTACGATGGAAAACAGAAATTCCATTATATGCTGGTTTATCTCAAACTTTTGATTGGTATATGAATAACAAAGAATTTTTTAATAGTATTTCAAAAAAACATTACATAAATAGATTGGGTCTAAAAAAATGATTAAAAAAGGAATTATTCTTGCTGGTGGAATTGGATCTCGTATGAGTCCTTTAACTAAAGCTGTTAATAAACAATTGTTACCAATTTATGATAAACCATTAATTTTCTACCCTCTTTCAGTTTTAATGCTCTCAGGAATAAGAGATATATTGATTATTGTAAATAAGGGTCAGTTAAATCAATTTAAAAAAATTTTACCTAATGGAAATAATTTAGGTATTAAAATTAGTTATGCTGAACAGAAAAATCCTAAAGGTTTGCCAGACGCTTTTATAGTTGGAGAAAATTTTATAGGTAAAGAAAACGTTGCTTTAATTTTAGGAGACAATTTTTTTTATGCTCAAAGTCTGACAAAAAAATTAAAAGATTGCGTTAAATTAAACAAAGGATCAACAGTAATATTGCATCCTGTAAAAAATCCATCTTTATACGGTGTGGCTAGCATTAATAAAAAAAATAAAATTATTAAAATAGTTGAAAAACCAAAGAAAAATTTTTCTAACCTAGCAATAACTGGACTATATTTTTTTGATAATAAAGTTGTTCAATTTAGTAAAAAATTAAAGCCGTCTAAAAGAAATGAACTAGAAATTGTTGATTTGTTGAATAAGTATAAAAAAAATAATAAATTAAATGCTCAATTTCTTGGAAGAGGTGGCGCTTGGTTAGATACAGGTTCGATTGATGATTTTTATGACACATCTGCATTCGTTGCAGCTATAGAGAATAGACAGGGTCTTAAGATTGCATGTTTAGAAGAAATTGCTTTAAATAACAATTGGATTAAGAAAAAAAATATTGAATTAGCAATTAAATTTTATGGAAAATGTAATTATTCACGTTATCTTGCTACTTTAATAAAGAAATTATCTTTATAAATGGTTAAAAATAACAAAATTATAGTTACTGGTGGTAGTGGAAGATTTGCTCAAAGTCTTAAAAAAATTAAAAGTAAATATAAATTCATCTATCCAACAAAGAATCAATTAAACATAACAGATCAAAAATCTATAAAAAAATATTTAAAGAAAAATAAATCTCTAGCAGTTTTGCATCTTGCGGGGTTATCAAGACCTATGTTGGAACATCAGACAAACATTAGTAAAAGTATTAATCTAAATGTTATTGGAACTGGAAATCTGGTTTGTATTTGCTCAGAATTAAATAGGAAAATTATATACTTCTCTACTAGTTATGTTTATCCAGGTAAAAAAGGTAATTACAAGGAAAACGATTCTCTTTTGCCATGGAATAATTATGCCTGGTCTAAACTTGGGGGAGAATGTTCAGTGCAAATGCTTAAAAATTCTCTAATTCTTAGGGTCTGTATGACTGAAAAACCGTTTGTTCATAAGAAAGCTTTTGCTGACGTGAAACTAAATTTTATATTTCATGATGAACTAGCAAGAATACTAGTTCAAATCTTAAATAAAAAAGGTATTATTAATATTGGTGGACCAACAAAAACAGTTTACAATTTTGCTAAAACTTATAATAAAAGTGTTAAAAAAATATTTAACAAAAAAAATTCATTAAATAATTTTCCTATGAAACCTTTTATGAGTTTATCAAAATTAAACAAGCTTATTAATTAAATTTTCAAATGAAAGTATTAAATACGAAATTTCCTGGTTTAAAAATAATTCATCAAAAAAAGCACGGAGATAATAGAGGTAATCTTAGAGAAACTTTCAGAAAAAATATTATTAAATGGGATGAGCTAGTTTTTGATTACGCAACAACTTCCAAAAAAAATGTTTTACGTGGTTTTCATTTTCAATCAAAATTTAAACAAGCAAAATTTGTATCTGTTTTAAAAGGGAGCATCTTAGACTGTGTGATAGACTTAAGAAAAAGATCAAAAACTTTTGGAAAAAATTTTATTATAGAATTATCTGCAAAAAACTGTAAATCTTTATATATACCAGAGGGTTTTGCTCATGCTTATTACAGTATATCTAAACTAAATATAATTTATTATAAACTTTCTAATTACTATCAACCTAAATTTGAAGATGGAATTTTATGGAATGATAATTCTGTAATTAAAAAATGGCCAATAAAAAATCCGATAGTATCAAAAAAAGATAAAAAATTAAAAACTTTGTCTGAGTTTATAAAAATTTACAAAGGTATCTAATAATTTATATCTTTTCTAATATCATAAAAAATTATTGGCATTGTTTTATACTTAGTATATTTTCTAAACCAATAAGACATAAATCTTTCAGCAAGAAAGCCATAAATCCTAACTTCTCCATATCCTTTAAGCGATTCAAAGCCAAATATACTCTCACATTTTTCTAGCCATGGGAAAAGATCTTCATAGTAACTTTTTAAAATTTCTTTAGATTTACATATAAACATATTGTGTGGATTAAACGAAATCTCTGTATTAACAAATTTTTTAAAATCTTCTTTATTTTTTTTATCTAAAAGATTAATTGCTTTATTTAAATTATTTTCTCCATGCATTAAGTCAAAATGAAAATTTATATTTCTTTTATTGTGTTGAAAAGCTAGATAAGGTTTTTTTACAAAAATTTTAAATCCCTTTTTTATAAACTTGGAAGCTTTAAATTGATTCACAAAAATTGGTTCACCAATAAATGATTCATAATTTGAAAAATTTGATGGAATTTCCTGTAAAACAAGATTAGATAAATTATCAAATGTAATGCTTGAATTATTATGTTGGTTTAAGCTCCAAAATTTTCGATATTGACAAAATCCAATCCATTCATTTGTAAAATTATTAAGATAGTTTTTCCAAAGCCAGTAATGAAAAGTATATTCACCATAGTTTTTATTTTTATTTGATATATTTTGACCTGATTTGTCAGTAATCCATTTCCTATTAAAAAAATTTTCTCCTAGACCTACAGGTTCATATCCAAGTTTATCAATAAATTGATAGTGATTTGCTTCCATTGTAATGCAAAACATTTTTAATTTTTTCATAATTTCATTTTTTTAGTATTTGACTAAGTCTTTTTATTGGCACCTCAATAGTTCCCTGTTGATTTGCATAATCAGATTTATAAAGAGGGTTGCTCTGTGTTATAATTGGGCAATAATTTAAATCATTATTTTTTGCTAGATTCCCAATTACTGGTCCAGCCCCTTCACTTCTAAGTTCAATAATCTTTGTTCCTGGTTTGCAGAAAACTATATTCGCAAAACCTGCTCCATGTAGCCCAGCCACACATTGTGCTTTCTTAAATAAATTTAATTGATCTTTAAAATTAATATCAGAAAGATTTACTGAAATAAATTTATTTTCTAATAAATATTTTTTTACCTCTAATTCGTTTGTTATTAATCTTTCGTGTACGTGTAAAGAATCTTTTCTATCTATATAAATATTTATTTTTTCATTTTCTTTTGAATCTTCTTTGATAAAACTGCTTTTGAGCCATTTCATAATCCAATTAGGAATATTTTGAATATCTCTTGACATATCTCCGCTTACAACAACTGGATGGTCTGTAACAATTAATTTTTGTGTTTTAATATGTCTATACTCTTCACTAGAGAGTCTTTTGTTCCGCGGAATGTTTAATAGATCTAATGTTTCGTTTTGAAATTTTTTAGTAAGACTCGGTAATAAAAAAAAATCTATCTTTCTTAAATCTTCTATTTCGCTACATAAATATAAACGTGGCAGAACATCATAAAGCCAATGCCAGTAATTATTATTACCTGCCCCTCCTGTTAATAACGATAATACAGTTCCACGCAAGTTTTTAAGTTTTCTTGGAGTTCCTTTTCTTAAAACAATATTATCTTTTATATTTGAATTATAAATTTGTGAACCATTGTATCTTAATTGAAATGAAGGTCCGCTTATAACTTTATTATCTAATATAATAGCTGTGTCGTGTATCCTATCTGTGTATAGTCTTCCATTAGATATAGTGTAGGTATTATATATAAAATTATCTTTTGTTTTTATGTTTTTAATTTTTATTCGATTGTCATTATCACTTTCAACAAAGTTTGAAATTCTTCCATAAATTTGAAAAAAAATAAAATATGTTACAGATTTAAATATTTTTTGTAAAAATTTTTTCATATATTAGAAAAATTTATTAAATTAATTTTTTTCTGCAATAAAGTTTTTTTGAACACATCGCTTAAAAGTATATTTCTTTCTTTTTCTCTATTTTCACTTTTATAAAATTTTAAATGATTTTTTTTACTGGTTTTATTAGAATATTTAAATTTATTTGCTGGGTGTATGCAAAGTTCAATTATTTTGTCATCACCAATACTATCTAAATATGTAAAAAATTCTTCCATATTTAATTCCCCAGAATTTAAAAGACCAAAAAAATAGTCAGGTGAAATAAATGTATTTTTAATTCTTAGATTAGATAAGTTGATTAACATATGTTTGAAATAGTTGAGTGATTTAATTTTATAATTAATATTTTTAAAATAATTTTTAAAAACTATTTTTTCATTAACAAATCTTATTTTTCTAATGTTAAATTCTTTGCCTAAAGTTTCCACAATTTTAAAAATCCAAGGACTATGATGAATATGTTCATGACTATCAAAATGAGAAATTTTTATACCGTCATTTAAAACTTTGAAAATTTGTGATTTAAACTCTTCATAAACAAGATTTTTTAAATTATTTTTAGAATTACCAAAATTAAGTAAAAAATATTTTTTTGCAGAAAATTTAAATTCTCCTTCATTGTTAGAGATATTGTTAATACTTTTGCTATTTAATGCTTTGCCTTCTGTTATATTTAGATGAATTCCAAAAAATTTTATCACATCTTTTTTTACAACATGATTTAGGGCGTGGTCGTAAGCATTGCCGTTAGCAATTATTGATGAGCTAGTTGCTACTTTTTGAATCAAGCATTCCTTTATTCCAAGGTTGGTTTCCTCAGATACGCCTAAGTCATCACACGAAATTATTATTTTATTCATTTATTGATTTATACTTTATAGATATTTTAATTAACTCCTTTAATATTTCAAGGTTACTTTTAAAATCAAGCAATTTTATAGTAGATTTTTCATTAATACTATATCTTGTGGGCAGTGAAATAATTTTTTTTTTTAAATGTAAAAATAAGAGAATTAACTCTAGATCAAAGAAAAATCTTTTTGATATAAATTTAATTTTTATAAAATTTTTTGGTTTTACAAAACCCTTAAGACCTGCTTGTGTATCCCCTACTTTTAAATTAAACCTTAATCTTAAAAAGTAATTTATCCCATATCCTAATAATATTCTTATTAACTGATAAAATTTATAACTCTTATTTATAATTTTACTTTTTTTTTCTTTTCTATTAATTATAACCATATCGTTTTTTTTTAAATTTTTAATTAATTTAGGAATTTTTTCAAAATAAGGTAGATCACTGTCTATAAAAATTATATGGCTATATTTGGATTTTTTTATTCCTTCTATTACTGAATGGGCCTTGCCATAATTCTTTTTTTTTTTTAAAACTTTCACTTTTCTTATTTTCTTTTTTATTTTTTTTAAATTTAGAAGTGTCCCGTCATTACTAAAATCATCGACTAGTATAATTTCGTATTTAGAGATTAGATTTTTTAACTTATTATTAAGTTTAAGAATATTGTTACTAATGTAGTTTTCGCAATTGTAGCAGGGAACAATAAAAGATATATTCATTTTATTTTAATAACATAAATCCTGATTGCAAAAAAGATGGGTTAAATTTATTGTTAGTAAAAACAGATTTAATCCAATATTTCAAACTTATATATTTGGTTTAACAAGTTTGAACCTAACTTACGGTTCTTATACAACAATTTTTTTACAACATAAATCAATATTTTAAGTCTGAGTGAGTCCAATTTGTGACCAAAATATTATAAGATATTTGCTAATGAAAAAACTTTTAGGGATCTTGGTTGTGGGTTTGTTATAATATGATTTGTATTAAAGCTGATATTCCCAAAGAATTAAATGAGATTGATGATGAATTAAAAGCCATTTATCATAGCAAGGATACTGTTTGCTTTTATATCTTTAAAACAAGAGATTTAAGAAATGAGTTTGTGGAAAAAACTAAGGGTATGGAAAAAACTCAACGTGAAGAAATTTATAAACAATATTTAATATGAAAAAACTTTTAGGGATCGTGGTTCTGAGTGCGGATATAGTGCGGTAAAAAAACTTTCTTAACGTATC
>Ga0209709_10003205_pt1 | contig 13717 bp, 14 predicted proteins | sample ArcticOcean_MG_C_2_FD_187435 | JGI IMG/M metagenome (GOLD analysis project Ga0209709, IMG submission 187435) | Marine microbial communities from western Arctic Ocean - ArcticOcean_MG_CB4_136 (SPAdes) (version 2) | ecosystem: Environmental > Aquatic > Marine > Oceanic | place: Arctic Ocean... | reverse complement strand
GCAGAGGCATTGCTTTTAGAAGCTAATTTAATTAAAAAATTTAAACCTAAATTTAATATTCTTTTAAAAGATGATAAATCTTTTCCATATATTTTCATTGAAAAAGATTGTGATTGGCCACAATTATCAAAACACAGAGGTGCAAAAAATAAAAAGGGTCACTACTTTGGACCATTTGCTTCTGCTGGTTCTGCTAATTGGACAATTAAAATTCTTCAGAAAGTTTTTTTGTTGAGAGTTTGCAATGATTCAGTTTTTAAAAATAGAGATAGAGCCTGTATACTTTTTCAAATTAAAAGATGTGCGGCTCCTTGTGTAAATTCCATAGGCAAGGAAGAATATGCTAAACTTGTTAATGATGCTGTTGATTTTCTTTCTGGAAAATCAAAAATTATCCAAAAAAAATTATCATTCGAAATGGAAAAAAGCAGTAAAAAAATGGATTACGAAAAAGCAGCTCTTACTAGAGATAGAATTAAAGCACTTACACAAATTCAATCTTCACAAAATATAAGTTCTACAAATTTAAACAATGCTGATGTTATATCTATTTCGCAAGAGGCTTCAAAAAGTTGTATTCAGGTATTTTTTTATAGGTCTAAACAAAATTGGGGTAATCAATCTTTTTTCCCTAAGCATGATGAAGATCATACTGCTGAGGAAGTATTAACCTCTTTTATTGCCCAATTTTATGAAAATAAAAATGTACCAGCTGAAATTTTAGTAAATAGAAAAATTAATGACCTAAGTTTGATTAAAACAGCCTTAGAAAAAAAAGAAAAAAAACTAATATCGATCAAAATAGCTACTAAAGGGAATGCTTTAAAGGTATCTAAAATGGCTGAAAAAAATGCAAAAGAAGCTTTAACAAGAAGAATTTTTGAATCTGAAACAAATACTAGGTTGCTAGATCAAGTTGCTGAAAAATTTAAATTAAGTATTTCACCAAGAATAATTGAAGTTTATGATAATAGTCACATTCAAGGAGCCCACGCGGTAGGTGCTTTAATTTCTTTTGGAACAGAAGGATTTGTTAAGAAAAGATACAGAAAATTCAATATTAAAAATACAAATCTTAATAGTGGCGATGATTACGGTATGTTAAAGGAAGTTTTAGAAAGAAGATTTTCAAAAATAATTCAAAATAAAAAACAAACAGATGTTATAATACCAGATCTAGTAATTGTTGATGGCGGAAAGGGCCAATATTCAATAAGTAGAAAAGTTTTAGATGATTATGGTTTTCATGATATTCCAATTATTGCAATTGCAAAGGGAAAGAATAGGAATCAAGGTAATGAAACTTTTATTTATAAAAGTGATAGTATTAAACTAGATAAGAGAGAGCCTCTATTATTTTTCCTTCAAAGATTAAGAGATGAAGCTCATAGATTTGCTATAAGCAGCCATAGAATTAAGAGAAAAAAAAGTTTGTCAAAGTCATTATTAGATGAAATAAATGGTATTGGTAGGACAAGAAAAAGATCTTTATTAAATTATTTTGGATCTGCTAAAGCGGTCGAATCAGCTAGCTTTGAAGATTTAAAAAATGTGGACGGAATCAAAACTTCTGTGGCAAAAAAAATACATGATTTTTTTCACAACTAAAATAAATATATGAAATTACAAATTCCAAATACTTTAACAATTGGTAGAATAATTTTAGTTCCAATATTTGTTATTGCTTTTTATCTTCCTGGTTTTTTAGGAGATTTAATACCCTTTTTTATATTTCTACTCGCTAGCTTTACAGATTTTTTAGATGGTTTATTAGCAAGGTTATATAAAGAAGAATCAAAACTTGGAGAACTTCTAGATCCTATTGCTGACAAGATAATTGTATCGGCTGCTTTAGTTTTGCTTGTTATGAATGGTACAATAAGCAACTATGAAGTTATTGCGGCAATTATAATTCTTACTAGAGAAATATTGATTTCAGGATTAAGAGAATTTTTAGCTAAGTCTCAAATTTCAATGCCAGTTACCGGACTAGCTAAGGTTAAAACGTCAATTCAAATGTTTTCAATAGCAATCCTACTTACAGGGGAGAGTGGAAATAAACTTATTAATTTCCAAGACTATAATGCACATTCGATTGGTATAATTTTGCTGTGGCTATCAGCATTTCTGACACTTTATACTGGGTATGATTATGTAAAAAAAGGAATAGATCATGCTATTGAATAAAGTAGATAATTAGAATCATTTTTTTCTTCTAACTAACTCTTGATAGCTTTTTGACAAGTCTTTAATTAAATCACAAACTTTAAATTTATATTTATCAATTTGCGAAACAGGTGTCACTTCTGCAGCTGTGCCAGTTAAAAAACAACCTGAAAATTCTGATAATTCGTCAGGTTTTATTTTCCTTTCAATAATTTTAATATTTTTAGATTTAGCAATTTCAATAATACTTCTTCTAGTTATGCCATCTAAAAATGAGTCTGGAATAGGCGTATGTATTTCACCTTTATCATTTTTAAAAAATATATTCGCTCCCGTTGCTTCAGCTATATTTTCTTGAAAATCTAACATCAAAGAATCTGTAAATCCTTCTTTTTCAGCTTCGTGCTTAGAAAGAGTACAAATCATATATAATCCAGATGCTTTAGTATCCCAAGGTATAGTGTTAGGCGCGGGCCTTCTCCATTTAGAAATGTTTAATTTAATTCCTTTTAGTTTTAAGTTAGGGTCAAAATAAGAACCCCACTCCCACGTAGCAATAGCTACGTGAATTTTTGTTTTCTGTGCAGATATTGCCATCATTTCGCTGCCTCTCCATACAACTGGTCTTACATAACCATTTTTTACATCTTGAATTTTTACTATATCTTTACAAGCACTATTTATAACCTCTTGGTTATAAGGAATTTCAAAACCAAGCCTTGCAGCAGAATGAAATAATCTTTTGGTATGTTCTTCGAGTTTAAATATTTCTCCATCGTAAACTCTTTCGCCTTCAAAAACACAACTAGCATAATGTAATCCATGATTTAAAACATGAATTTTTACATCAGACCAGTTTGTTGGCTTCCCATTAAACCAAATTTTCCCCGATCTCTTATCGAAAGGTATAGTTTCCATAAAATATTTACTAATCTTAATTGATTTATTTAGTTCAAAAAAGTATCTATCTTATATAGATATGTCAATATAACTGACCCAAAAGAAATTATGAAAGATCTATTATATTTAAAAGACGATCAGATTAAGGATTTTATTGAACAAATATTTTATGCTTATAGAGAAACTTATTCTGACCCAATAAAAATACTTAAAAAATACTCATTCGGTACAGCTCATCACAAGGTAATACACTTAATTGAAAAATATGAAGGCCTAACTGTTTCAGAGTTATTAAATAAACTTAAGGTTACAAAACAAAGTTTAAATAGAGTTTTAAGAGATTTAATAAAAAATAAAGCTATTTTCCTAAAAAAAGGTGAGATAGATTCTAGGCAAAGACAAATTTTTTTAAACGAAAAGGGTAAAAAACTTTTTGAAGAAATATTTCTAGAACAAAAAAAAAGGATTTATACTGCTCTTAAGGAATCTGATCCAGATTCAGTTTTAAAATTTAAAAGTGTTCTAGCTAAAATTATAAATGAATAAAAATAATTTTCATATATTGGTTGTAGATGACGATGATAGAATAAGAGAATTGGTAAAAGAATATCTGGAAAAAAATGAATTTATAGTTACTACAGCTAAAGATGCAGTTGATGCTAGAAAAAAATTAAATATTATTAAGTTTAATATGTTGATTTTAGATATAATGATGCCTGGTGAAAGTGGATTGTCTTTAACTAAAAAATTAAAAGAAAATAGCACAACCCCAATTATACTCCTCACTGCAAAAGGAGAAGCTAAAGATAGAATACATGGGTTGGAGTATGGTGCGGATGACTACTTGAGCAAACCTTTTGAACCAAAAGAACTTTTACTAAGGATTAATAATATTCTAAATAAACTTAGATCTGCCACTTTGTTAGATGAAATATATATTGGAGATACCTTAATTAACTTGAAAAAATTAAATATTAAGATAAACAATCAAATAAAAAAAATTAATCCACAAGAAAAGAAAATTTTAGAAAAGATGCTCGAAAGCCCCGGAAAAATTTTTTCTCGAGAAAGTATCGGTAAAATTATAGACATATCAAAAGAACGAACTATTGATGTTATGATTACAAGACTAAGACACAAAATAGAACTAAATCCAAAAAATCCAAAGTATTTACAAACAATAAGAGGGTCTGGTTATGTCTTATGGATTGAATAATCTTATTAAAAAAATTCTACCAAAAGGACTTTTTTATAGATCTTTATTAATAGTTGCTGCTCCAATAATCTTATTGCAAATAATTATTACTGTTGTCTTTTTTGATAGCCTGTGGATAAAAGCTAACAAAGGAATGACTCGATCTTTAGTAAGCGAAATTCAAACTTTGTATGATGTTTATAAAAATCCAGATATGGGTCAAAAACAAACTATAATCAATTTGTATAATAAAAATTTTGATTTTATTATTTCTTTAATACAAAACAAACCTTTGCCCAAAAAAATAGAAGAAAGATGGTTTAGTCCAATGGATAGAAGTTTGAGACGTGAACTAAAGTCTACTTTTGGTTCTTCTTCTTCTTTTTGGTTTAATACAACTGAATATAAAAAATTAGTGGAGTTGAGAATTAAATATGAAAATGGTTTTATTCAAGTCTTCTTTCCTAAAAATAGAATTTCTCCATCTTCAGCACGTATATTTGCTTTTTGGATAACTTTACCAGGTCTACTTCTTATTATGATTGCTATAATATTTTTAAAAAATCAAACTAGGCCAATTGTAAATTTAGCAAAAGCTGCTGAGAGTTTTGGTAAAGGTGACTTTATTAAAGAATTTAGACCCTCTGGCGCTAGAGAAATAAGATTAGCTGCTTATGAGTTTGATAGAATGAGAAAGAGAATTACTATTCATTTAAACCAACGATCTGAAATGCTTTCGGGTATAAGTCACGATTTAAGAACTCCACTAACAAGATTAAAACTCCAGCTAGCCTTATTAAAACAGGAAGATCTAGCAAAAAAAATGAGTGATGATATTGAGGAAATGGAAAGAATGTTAAATGAATATCTAGAGTTTTCTAGACATCATAAAACTGAAGAAACTGAGAAAGTGGATTTTCACACTGTAATTAACGAAATGGTAAAAAAATATGAAAATAAAAAAATTTCTGTTCTTGTTGAAAAAAATTTAAAGATTGATATACGCCCAAACTCTATTAAAAGGTGCTTGGCAAATGTTATTGATAATGGATTATCTTATGGAAACAAAATAAATATACTTTCTAAGAAAACAGCAAATAATATTTTAATCTATGTTGATGACGATGGCCCTGGAGTTTCTGAAAATGAATATCAAAATATTTTAAAACCTTTTTATAGAATTGATAAAAGTCGAGGACAAAATAAATCAGGAGTTGGTTTAGGATTGTCAATTACAAACGATATTATTCGTTCTCACGGAGGAAGTATTTCGTTTGAAAAAAGCCCTTTGGGAGGATTAAGATCTAAGATCTCATTACCTCTTTAAAATTTTTTTTCTTTTTGATTTTTTCAAGTCTATTTGGAGTTTGTTAATTATCTTTTTTTGAACTTCAAATTCTTCTCTTGAAACAAGATTCAACTTATTTGTTAAATTCTCGATTTTAAATTTTAGAGCTTCTTCTAGTTCTTTTTTTAAATCTTTTGTTGTGAATAAACCTTTTTCTATTAATTCAGCAACATTTCCTAAGAACTGATCATATTTTTTCATATATTTTTAAATATCTTTAAGTTAATTTAATTCACTTATTAAATAAATCTTTTTTTTACAAATGATAATACATAATTTTGACCCTATTTTAATAGACTTGGGTTTTTTTCAGGTTAGATGGTACTCGCTTGCCTATATTGTTGGCATAATGTCTGGGTGGATATATGCAAATAAAATAATAAGTAAAACACTCAAGAAAAATAATATTCTGCTTATTGAACCTAAAATTTTTGATGATTTAGTAATATATTTAATTTTGGGAATAATAATGGGTGGTCGTTTAGGCTATGTTTTATTTTATAATTTAGAATATTATTTCCAAAATTTTAAAGAAATATTAATGCTGTGGAATGGTGGAATGTCATTTCACGGTGGATTGATTGGCGTTGTAATTGCTGTTTTTTTATTTTCTAAGAAAAAAAATATTAGTTTTTTGAGTACTACAGATATTATTTCGTGTGTTGCTCCAATTGGGATTTTTTTAGGTAGGTTGGCCAATTTTATTAATGGTGAGCTTTTTGGAAAAATTTCTACTGTACCCTGGGCAATAATTTTTCCACAAGCTGGCACGTTTGCAAGACACCCCTCTCAACTTTATGAAGCTATTTTGGAGGGATTACTTTTATTTGTTATTATAAATTTTATTTCACTTAAAAAAAATAAAATCATAAGAACTGGTCTAACTTCTTGTTATTTTTTAATCTTTTATTCAATCTTTAGAATATTCTCTGAATATTTTAGAGTTCCCGATGAACACATTGGATATTTTTTAAACTTTTTTACTATGGGATCTCTATTAAGCTTTCTAACTTTAATTATTGGACTTGTGATGTTAATAAAAATTAAAAGAAATGAATAAAATTATTAATACCTTAAAAAAAGAAAAAATTATACCTTTGGACAAATTTATTGATATCGCCCTTTATGATAAAAAATTTGGATATTATATGAAAAAAAATCCTTTAGGTAAAAATGGTGATTTTATTACCTCTCCATTAGTTTCAAAACTTTTTGGAGAAATGATTGCAATTTGGTGCGTTTTATTTTGGGAAAATTTAAATAAACCAAGTAAAATTCTAATTGTAGAACTAGGACCAGGCGATGGAACTTTATGCAAAGATCTTCTAAAAAACTTCAAAAAATTTACTAATTTTTATAATTGTCTAGAAATAAATTTGTTAGAAAAGAGTAGATTTTTAACTAGAATTCAGAAAAAAAATATCAACAATAATAAAGTTAAATGGATTAAAAAAATAGAAGATATAAATATAGGTCCAGTAATATTTATCGGTAATGAATTTTTTGACTCACTCCCAATAAAACAAATATACCTTAAGAAAAAAATATTTTATGAAAAGTTTGTGACACTGTCTGGTAATCAAAAAAAAATTATATTTAAGTATAAAAAAGCTAGAAAAAACTTAGTAAAAAATATTCAAAATTTAAATCTAGTTTCTTCTGGAAATGTTATTGAATACCCTTTAAATGCAATAAAATTTATTGATAAAGCTTCAAAAAAAATTAAAAAATTTGGCGGAGGTCTTTTGGCTTTAGATTATGGATATACACAAAATAAAAATAAAAATACATTACAATCTGTAAAAAAACATAAGTATTCATATATATTATCTAAAGTTGGAGATAGTGATATAACTTCACATGTTAATTTTAACTTAATGCTAAAAATTTTTAAAAAAAATAATCTGATAGTTGAAAAAATTGTTACACAAAGTGAATTTTTGCAAAAAATAGGTATAATTGAAAGAGCTAATATATTATCAAAAAAAACTAGCTTTAAGCAAAAAGCAGATATGTTTTATAGAATAAAAAAATTATTAGATTTAAAGGAAATGGGTGGTCTTTTTAAAGTTTTATTTGCTAAAAAAAGTGGCATAAAATTTTCCTTAGGTTTTTAAAAATGTTTTTTTCAAAAAAATTTTGTAAATATAAAAACTTAAAACACTGTTTTTTTTCAAGAAAAAATGGGTTTTCGGATGGGTACTATAAAAGTTTAAACTGTGGTTCGGGATCCAAAGATAAAAGAAAAAATATTATTAAAAACCTTAAATACGTAAGCAAAAAAATTGGATGTAAAAAAAATTTCCTCGTGACTTTAAACCAAACTCATAGCAATAATGTTGTATATTTTAAGAATAGTAAAAGCATAAAAGATAAGATGAATGGAGATGCAATTGTTACTCAAGTTAAAAATGTGGCAATTGGCATTTTAACTGCAGATTGTGCTCCAATATTATTTTATGACCCTGTTCAAAAAATAATTGCATGTGTGCACTCCGGCTGGAAAGGTGCTCTAAATGGTGTTATTAAAAATACATTAAAAAAATTTAAAAAACTTAAATCTAATAATAAGGATCTAATAGTTGTAGTTGGCCCCTGCATAAAAAAAGAAAATTATAAAGTTAGATCTGATTTTTATAAGAAATTTATACTTAAAAATAAAATATATAAGAAATTTTTTAATAAAATTACCAATAATCAATATTTATTTGATCTAAGAAAGTTTATAAATTATCAAATTGCAGATCATAATATCCAAAATATAGATAATATTAATATGGACACTTTTTCTAACGAAAAAAACTTTTATAGCTATAGAAGATCTCGTTTAAATAAAGAAAAAGATTATGGCAGGTGTATTTCTGTCATATTGATGACGTAATTAGATTATAAATTTATTATGAAAAGCATAATTAAGGCTGTATAAACAAGTTATATTATGAAAATTCTTGCAGGCACAAGTAATTCCAAACTGAGCAAAGCTATAGCAAGAAATCTTAAACAAAAATTAGTTAACACAAATATAAAAAGATTTGCCGATGATGAAATTTATGTTGAAATTAATGAAAATATCAGAGGCAATACAATATTTGTAGTTCAGTCTACATCAAACCCAGTTAATGATAATTTGATGGAGCTTTTAATTTGTATTGACGCATTAAAAAGATCTTCAGCAAAAAATATTACTGCAGTAATTCCTTACTTTGGCTATGCTCGACAAGACAGGAAAGTTGTGCCAAGAACAGCCATATCTGCAAAATTAGTTTCTGATCTTATTACGAATGCAGGAGCAAATAGAATTTTAAGTGTTGATTTGCATGCAGGCCAAATTCAGGGGTTTTTTAATATTCCGGTAGATAATTTATTTGCAACTCCAATTTTTGCAAAACATATAAAAAAACAAATTAAATCAAAAAATATAATCTGTGTTGCTCCTGATGTTGGTGGAGTTGAAAGAACTAGAGCTTTGAGTAGAAGAATTAATAGTAATATTGCAATTATAGATAAACGAAGACCTGCTCCAGGAAAGTCTGAAGTGATGAATATAGTTGGAAATGTAAATAAAAAGACCTGTATAATTGTAGATGACATAATCGATTCAGGAGGCACAATAGTAAATGCTGCAAATGCACTAAAGCATAATGGGGCAAAAGAAGTGTTTGTTTATATAACGCATGCTGTTTTAAGTGGAAATGCAGTAGATAAAATTGAAAAATCCCAAATTAAAAAATTAATTACTACTGATACAATAGATAATTCAAAAAAAATCCAAAAGAGCAAGAAAATAGAAGTAATATCCATATCTCAAATGATGTCAGAGGCTATAAAAAGAATTTCAAATTCTACATCTGTGTCTAGTCTTTTTAAATAATATAGCTTGAATTTTTAGTAAACATATTATACAAACTGCCCTTCAATTTATTTATGGAAACTTTAAAAGCTACAAAAAGAAGCTCATCTTCTTCAGGAAAAATTAATAAGTTAAGATCTGATGGTTTTATACCCGCTATTCTTTATGGCGGAAAAAAAGATAATATAAGTATCAGTATTAAAAAAATTATCTTGAAAAACATAATTACAAAAGAAACATTTATGTCCAAAGTAGTTGATCTAGATATAGATGGAACTCCAGAAAAAGTGATTCCAAGAGATATAGCTTATGACCCAGTTTCAGATGAACCAATTCACATTGATTTTTTGAGAATAGTAAAAGGTTCAAAATTAGTTTTAGAAATTCCTGTTAAATTTATTAACCTAGATAAATCTCCTGGTTTAAAAAAAGGTGGAGTACTAAACACTGTACGAAGAAAAGTTGAATTGAAATGTCCAGCAGAAACAATACCTGATGAGATTATTGTTGATTTAGAAAATATTGAAATTGGAAGTAGTCTTAAAATTTCATCTGTTAAGCTGCCAGAAAATGTTACTCCTGTGATCATAAGTAGGGACTTTGTTATAGCTACTGTTGTGGCACCAACAGTTGTTGTTGAACCAACTAAACCTGAGGAAGCTGCTACTGAAGGCGCTGCTGAGGGTGATGCTGAAGGAACGTCAGAAGCTGCTGCTGAGGGAGCTGAGGGAGCTGGAAAAGAAGACGGGAAAGAAAAAAATACAAAACCTTCAGGTGATAAAGCTAAAGCTGCATCTGCTGACAAGGGCCAACCAGCTGGCAAAGAAATTAAGAAAAAATAAAAAAAAAATTATGCTACTTTTAGTAGGTTTAGGAAATCCAAACCCCAATAATACAAATAACAGACATAATGTAGGTTTTCTTGTTATCGATGCCATTAATGCAAAGTTTAAATTGTCAAAACAAAAACCAAAATTTAAAGGTTTGCTAACAACTGGAAAGATTGTTGAGCAAAAAATATTTGCTATCAAACCTTTAACTTTTATGAATAGTTCAGGTATTTGCATTAAAGAGCTTATTGAATATTTTAAAATTGAAGCAAAAAATGTATTTGTTTTCCACGATGATATGGATATTGGCATAGGCAAAGTAAGAGTAAAATTTGGAGGAAGCAATGCCGGTCATAACGGGATTGACTCTATTGATAAAAATATTGGAAAAAGTTATTCACGTATTAGAATTGGAATAGGAAGGCCAAAAAAAAATTCTGCAGGCGTTGATCATGTTTTGGATAATTTTTCAAACGAAGAAAAACAAAGTGTTGATGAGGTTACAGGTAATATAATTAATTCATTGCCAGTATTGATTAAAAAAGACTTGGATCTTTTTTCAAGCCAAGTTAATCAAAAAGAATAATGGGTTTCAAGTGTGGGATTGTGGGGCTGCCAAACGTCGGCAAATCAACTTTATTTAACGCTTTAACAGAATCAAAAAAAGCCCAGGCTGAAAATTTCCCTTTTTGTACAATTGACCCTAATGTTGGAATAGTTTCTGTGCCAGATGAAAGGTTAAAAAAAATATCAAAAATATCTAAATCAATAAAAACAATTAGTGCCGCTATAACATTTGTTGATATCGCGGGGCTTGTAAAAGGCGCTTCCAAGGGTGAAGGTCTTGGTAACAAATTCCTATCTCACGTTAGAGAGACTGATACAATTATTCATCTAACAAGATGCTTTGAATCTGAAAAAATACAAAATGTTAATAAAAATGTAGACCCAGTCAGAGATATCGAAATTATTGAAACTGAAATTTTATTATCTGATCTAGAATCATTGCAAAAAAGACTTGAAAAAAATAATAAGAGAAAAATAGAAGATGAAGAATTAAATTTTTTAGAGGAAGCTTTTAAACTAATAAATAATGGAAAAATCCCAAAAGAATTAAATAAAAAATTTGATGAAGATTTAATAAAAAAATCAGGTCTTTTATCACTAAAGCCAAGAATAATAGTGTGTAATGTTGATGAAAAAAGCTTACCTGGAGGCAATGAACACTCTGATGCGTGTAAAAAAAAATTTCCTAATGATAGTGTAATTATTGTTTGCGCAGAGATTGAGGATCAAATTATGGGTTTAAAATTGGAAGATCGAAAAGAATTTATGCTTGAATCTGGAATTAAAGATACAGGTCTAAATAATTTAATAAAAACTGGATATAACACACTCGGCCTTAGCACTTTTTTTACATCTGGTCCTGAAGAAAGCAGAGCATGGACAATAAAAAATAACTCTACAGCACCTGAAGCGGCGGGAGTGATTCACACAGACTTTAAGAAAAAATTTATTAGAGCAGAAACAGTTACGTTTGAAGATTTTATTAAACATAACGGTTTTAATGAATGTAAAAATGTTGGTAAATTAAGATTGGAAGGAAAAGATTATTATGTAAAAGATGGAGATGTAATGTTTTTTAGAACTGGTGCGTGAATTTAAATTATTTGAAAGTTTTAGGATCTTCACCTTCATACTCTGTAACCACTTTTTCAACTTTATCAAAAACTTCTTCCTTTTCTTTATTTTTAGAGTCAAAGCGTGACCATACCCTTTGCTTACTCATATAAACTAAAGTAATTAGTATGATTAAATAAATAATAGCTTTAAATCCCATTTTATGCTGAGATTCTAAATGAGGCTCAGATGCCCAAACAAGAAAAGCTGTGACATCTTTTGCTATCTGTTCTTTTGTTGTCTCTGTTCCATCTGAATATTCTACAATCCCTTCAGAAATAGGTTCTGACATTTTAATTTTTTTACCAGCCATAAACTTATTATAATATACACCGTCATCAAGTTCGAAATCTGCAGGAGGCTCTTCGTACCCCAAGAGGAGAGAATAAATGTAATCAGCCCCACCTGCTCTTGCTTTAGCAAGAACAGACATATCAGGAGGGTAAGCCCCACCATTAGCAGCTGTTGAAGCTTCAATATTTGGGTAAGGTTTTGCAAATTTGTCAGATAGTCTTCCAGCCCTCATAAACATTTCTCCATCACTATTTGGCCCATCCTCAATTTCTGATTGAGACGCTATCGCCTTAGCTTCTTCAATAGAAAATTCAGGTCCACCTTTTTCCGATAAATTTCTATAGCTTAGATGTTGTACTGAATGACATCCTGAACAAACCTCTTGGTAAACTTGATATCCCCTTTGCAAAGAAGCTCTATCAAAAGTTCCAAAAATTCCATCAAAACTCCAATTAGTCTCAAAAAAATTTATTTTTTTTTCCTCTGAAAATGCTGGGTATGGAAGCATAGATATAAAAAAAAATATAAAAAAAGATTTTAATGAATTATTTAAATGAACCAACATTTTCCCCTTCATATTCTAATGCAGACTTTTTAACTTTATCCAAAATTCCTGGCTTATCTAAAACAGGGTCAGAAATACTCATGGGCAGTGGATCTGTTTTTTCGTAGCGTCCCAACACGGGAAGTAAAATTAAAAAATGAATAAAATAATAAGCTGTAGCTAACCTGGATAAAATTAAATAAATACCTTCTGGCGGTTTTGCTCCTAAATAACCAAGCAGGATAACTGTAAAAACCAAAACCCAAAAGAATTTTTTGTAGATTGGTCTAAAGGTTGCCGATCTTACTTTAGAAGAATCTAGCCAAGGCAACAGCATAAGTATAAAAATTGCAGCAAACATAAAAATTACACCACCTAATTTGCTTGGAATAGCTCTTAGAATTGCATAAAAAGGAAGTAAGTACCATTCTGGAACTATATGAGATGGCGTTACGAGTGGATTTGCTTCTATATAATTATCTGGATGACCTAATACGTTAGGTGCGAAAAAAACAAACCATAAAAAAACTGTTACAAATAAAAGCAACGCAAATAAATCTTTCATAACCATATATGGATGGAAAGGCATAGTTTCATTGCTATTTTTTTTAACATCTATCCCAACAGGATTATTATTACCAGGAACATGTAAAGCCCAGATGTGTAATACGACTAACCCAAAAGTTAAAAAAGGTAACAAATAATGTAAACTATAAAATCTATTTAATGTTGGGTTATCTACTGAATAACCACCCCATAACCAAGTGGTGATGCTCTCTCCGGCAAATGGGATTGCGCTAAATAAATTAGTTATTACTGTAGCTCCCCAAAAACTCATTTGGCCCCAAGGCAGTACATATCCCATAAAAGCTGTGGCCATCATTAATATATAAATTAAAAGACCTATAAT
>Ga0209709_10003190_pt1 | contig 13752 bp, 25 predicted proteins | sample ArcticOcean_MG_C_2_FD_187435 | JGI IMG/M metagenome (GOLD analysis project Ga0209709, IMG submission 187435) | Marine microbial communities from western Arctic Ocean - ArcticOcean_MG_CB4_136 (SPAdes) (version 2) | ecosystem: Environmental > Aquatic > Marine > Oceanic | place: Arctic Ocean... | reverse complement strand
CCTCTTCAACAATTGTGTACCGCTGTGTTCCGTTACTAACTTTAATATCCGCTGCGATTCCTTGGGCATGAGTTCCTGCTTTCTCCTTCTTCCGTTCGATTGGGTGGTCTTCTGAGCGATAACCACTAGTAATGACGAAAGGGAACCCACATCTAGCTCTTAACAAATCTATCTTCAACAGTAGATCATCACTGATCTCATTGTCACCTGTGTATTGACAGGCAAACTCTTCTCTAGTGAAGTAATCTAAGTCTCTGTTGATGTTATGCATCTGTGTATTCCCCTTCAATGGGTTCTTCATTGCCTGAGATGATGGTAGTTTCACCGCCAACGCCAGTAATGGAGATATTGATAGCACTCTTACCGCCAGACTCTCTGTCTTTCTCAAAGTAGCTAACAGGTAACAATCTATCCATACAAAGCTTCCAAGCCGCTGCTTGGTTCTTGTGGTCATCATCTAACGCTGCATTGAGGATGCTGTCTAACACCTTCCTACTCTTAGGAGATGCTAACATCCTGGCCTTGTAGTCGTTAATGATGGAAGCGTCACCTTTAGGTCTGCCAACGCTCTTGCGCTTTCCTTTAGTAACACTAGCTACAGCAGACTTCTTGGGTCTACCTTTCTTTACTGGAACACTCACAGAATTACCTCTTCAGAGATTCTTAGCTATATAGTCTGTACCGCTTCGTTTCCACCTTTTCAACTGTTTCAGCCCTTTTCCACCATTTCAGCCTGAAACAACAAACATCAAGTGATAACTGGTAGTACTTACTGAAAAGGGTTGAAGCGTTGGAAAAGAGCTGAAAAGCGTGTTGTTTAAACTATATAGTCTATACTAGCACATTTCTAAGCAAAAGTCAAGCATTATCTTTAGTTATTTGTTAATTAGTTTTTACAGGGGTTGTTCTGTCTTTGTCTGCCCTGTTCAGACTATACAGACTCGTCCTTTCTCTAGCGGATCTCAGCAGTCCTGCAGTCTCCGCAGTCGCTCCACCATTCTCCTTAGTTATCAATGACATAGCTCTATAGTCTATCGCTATCAGCTCGGTTGTTGTTATAGTCTATATTGACCCTTTTTTGTATCTGAGCGGGTACAGTAACAATCTCCGCAACTCCAGCCCCTCCCCCGTCCCTATATAATCCCTAGCATACAGCGATACAGCCTGTCAAGTCTTTATAGCCTATATAGCCATCACTCAGATGAATAGTCACTATAACCTGGGGTGATTGACAAGAGTGAGTGTCTGTGGTGGTACTATATAGCACTACCTAAACCAATAAGCACATAGCTATACAGACTGTCAAGCACTATCGCCATACATCTCAGTGATAGTACCTTGGCTGACTATAACTACAGGTTATATAGCTATACAGGCTTATATAATGCTGTTTAAGCGCGTTATAGATACGCCTATGCGATGGTATCAATTCAGGGCTAAACGCGGTAATCGCTACAGCCCGCACCAGTACTGGCCTACAGCGGTGCATGTTTATATGGTTATCAATGGCTATCTGCTTATAGCGAATCGGTATAAGCGTACCCTGTTGACAATGGTACAATCACGCAACGGCACAAAAAGCCAATGACTAAACACAAATGAGAATCATTATCACTTAGGAGTTACACCATGTATATATCTAAAAAGAACGCAAAGAAAATAGCAGACGCTTTCAGCTCTTATGGTCTCTGGAGTAGTGAATCAATGACTTCGGTTGGCGACCATGCATACGCGATCAAGCGACGCGCTCAGGCTGTCCAGTGCCTCGTAGGCGTAGGCATACCGCACCCTTTAGAGGAGTGGTCGCTAGAGGTTCTCGCTGATCCTCATTATATCAACGCTGACTACACAGGTTGAGGTTAAGCAGTAGGATTATAGTAACCACTGGCGACGGTGGTTATTGTTAAACCAACTACAAAACCAAGGTGACAAAATGAATAAGGCATATAAGTTAAAGCGACAAAAGGCAAAGCGCGACGAATTAATAACGACTATACTCTGCTGTACGTTTCTGGCTATTATAGTGGTTGCAAGTTGGGTAGTCATTCACGAATCATTTATTTATAGATATGGGGTATAAGACAATGAAATTATTATCAACTAGTGCAAGCAATCCAAAAATTGCAAAGACGCAGAAAAAAGAGCAGATACAGACGCGGGTAGCATCCTTGTCACTGTATCCTGATCACATTACATGCGCGGGTAGTAAGGCTGCAAAATGTATGGAAGCCTGCCTAAAATCAGCGGGCATGGGTATATTTAGCAATGTTAAAGCAGGGCGAAAGGCAAAAACAGATTGGTTTCACGCTGATCAGGATGCTTTTTTAGCGCAGCTATGCAAAGAGTTATACAATTTCGACAAGCTTTGCAAGCGCAGCGGCTCTATAGGTCAAGTGCGCCTGAATACCATTAGTGACATTGCTTGGGAAAGGTTAGGTGTTCCACAATTGTTCCCTGATTTGAATTTCTATGATTATTCCAAGCGAGTTGAAAGGATCGGCAAGACCCCTGCCAACTATAAATTGATGTTTTCGTATAGCGGTGCGCCCACGTATCGAAAGCAGGTCGAGAAGCTACCTAATGGCTACCCTATGGCGGTAGTGTTTCGACATACCTTGCCAACGCATTTTATGGGGCGCGAAGTGATCGACGGGGATGAGAGCGATTTAGACAATTTACGCAGCGGGCATGTAGTGGTAGGATTGCTCGCTAAAGGCAAGGCAAAAAAGGATACTACAGGTTTCGTAGTGGATTCTAACATCATAGCTATAGGAGGCTAGACAATGTATACAATGACTAATGACGATATTAAGGCGTATTTCGACAGCAGCAATATAACATTGGCGGAGTTATCAGCAATAACTGGTAAAACCATAAAGCAATTAAAAACAATTTTAATGGGGAAATAAACCATGATCATATTTAACTACAAGAGCAAAAAAGAGCTTAAAGAACACGTTGGCAAGCCACTAGACTACATAGAGACAAGCTTGTTCGGTGCGGAGTATGTCCGCGATGGTTCTATGACTGGCGCAAATCGGCCTCACATAACAGGCAAGGGGCGCGAATTCTTTGCACAAGTGACAATGGCTAATGGCTTAATTAAGGCGGTGACATAATGACTAGCAGACAAAAAATAGAAGGTTTATATTTAGATTGGTTTAATAACTTTTTAACCGTTGATAGGTTTGCTGAATATTACGGCCTAAACATCGGCCAAGCTAGGCGAGTTATAAACATCGGCCGCGCTTTAAACTGGCGCAGGCCCATACTGTCAGATCATTGGGCGCGATTGCGTCGAGACTATCCCGCAATTGAGCGCAACACCTAAAATTCCCTAGTAATCCCCATTTGCCTTAGTTAATCGCTAAGGCTTTTTTTATGCCTATCATATAATCTAAGCCGTTTTAAGCGCCTTTATTGCTAGCCAGTACCCTAGGTCACAATTGACGCTAAACGCCCTTATATGACGATCCTGGACTTGCTATGGCTATTGCTCTAAACTATGTCTGCTAAGTTGGTAGTGTTGGTGTACATGATAACCGCCACAGTCCCTATGAGGACCGAAGAGAGAGACTAGAGAGAAGAGTTTATTTTGATTGGGTGTTGCGTTTATTGTTGACAAAGAGTAACCTTGCATTTTTAAACAATAGAGAGAGAGAGAACAATGAGAGTATTAAATTTGTATGCAGGTTTGGGGGGCAACCGAAAATTGTGGGAGGGCTGCGAAGTAGTAGCAGTTGAGAGCCATGAGAAGATTGCAGAAGTCTATCAGCGATTGCACCCAACCGATACAGTGGTAGTAGGTGACGCTCACGAATATTTGAGAGAGAATTTTAGAGACTTTGATTTTATCTGGTCATCGCCACCCTGCCCTACTCATTCCAGAATGGCTAAAGCAACTCGCCATAAAAACAGAAAGTACCCTGATATGGGACTGTATCAGGAAATATTGTTTCTACAGCACTTTTTTAAGGGTAAATTCGTTGTAGAGAACGTAAAACCATTCTATGATTTTTTAGTACCGCCAACGGTGACGGTGGGCAGGCATTGTTTTTGGTCTAATTTTGACTTTAAAGCAGAAGATGTTAAACGGCCTGAGAATTTTATCAATTTAGCCAATTTAGCAGGTAAAAAAGCATTGATGGAATGGCTCGACATACACTACGATGAAAATATCTATTACAAGGGCAACCATTGTCCTGCTCAGATACTGCGGAATTGCGTACACCCTACACTGGGGTTGCAAATATACCAACAATGCCCTTAAAAGGGCTTAAACAGCCTCTCAGGAGGCTTAAATAAGAGGTTATTATGGTAATTACTAAAACTAGTATGATTTCAGGGCTAATTCACTCTATGGACATTGATGTTACAGAGGAGCAATTGACTCGATGGCGAGAAGGCGCATTGATTCAGGATGCACTGGGGCATTTGCACATTGCAGAGCGTGAGTTTATTATGACGGGTATAACAGCCGCAGAATGGGAGAATATGGATGAGAAATAACGAGTATCATGGCGATGAGAACTTATTGACAGATGAAGAGCGCAGAAATGTGTTTTTAGATGGTTTTCAAAGGCTAGCAGATAGGGTAGACTGGCTCTCTAAAACTTCATGGTTGCCTGATGGCGATGATCTCGACGCTTTAGAGACTTTAGCATTCTTTGTAGATATTGCTGTTATAGCGAAGAAGAAGAAGTCTCTATAGAGACTTTAGAGAGTCACATAGTATAACTATTAGTAATTACTGAAAAGGGCTGAAACGGCTTTACAGAGCCATTATAGCCCCCTTTAAAACACTGTCAAGGGAGTATGAACAAATGTTAGAAAGAATACAGTCTAGGTATTTCGTTAACGGGTCTACAGATTCTCGTTTAGCCCCTGTTGGTCAAGGTTATACGCTGATAGATGCTGCTAATTTGTTGGGCATGAGTAAAAGTTGTTTGCATAAGCGTCTAAAAGGTACTAAAATCATCACCGATGCCATGATAGAGCCGCCTAAAGCGCGTAATGTTTGGCCTATATTGGAGAGTGACAGCGATAGGCTGAGTGCTAAATGGTTAAAGAGGAGTATTTTAAATGTTTAAAGAATACATGACTTCGGGAGAGTTAAATCCAGAGGTTCAAGCAACAATGAAGGCCGCAACAGACATAGCTAATGGTGTTTTGAGCTTGCGAGAGGCATCTAAACTCTATAACATAGATCAAGACCAGATAGTTAAATTCATTTCAGAGTCATCAGAATATGATATGCACTTCGATAGGAGAGACAAAAATGGAAAATAAAAAGGAGTATTTCTACATGCTGTTGAGGGATGTTAGCATCAATGCACTGGCATTAGAGAAAGAAGGGGCTTTTATGCCCAGTTGTGACGAAATAGACGCTTTAGAGGCGTTACATGACGCTATTGATTTTAGGTTCAACAGGTTGTTTTTGCCTGCAAATAACCATTCTGCAACCAAAGAAGATTGGCTGCGCTTACAGCGGGAAATTCCTGCAATTGAGGTGACAAAGTGAGAATTAAAATAGATCAGTGGGAAATCTGCCTAGCGGTGGAAAGTTATGTTCACAAAACCTATGGCGTTGCGTATGATTTCGCTGAGAATTTGAGTGAAAACCCTGTTATTGAGTATCAGGAAAAAACATACGCTTTCAAGACGCACAAAAACGGAAGAGTGGTGAAAGACGAACATGGTCTCAGAACTAGAGATCACTCGAAAACCACCATAGAAACCAAGCACATAGAATGGGAGGAATTTGATTCCATAACTTTTTACCTTCAAGGGGAATGTTAATGAAACTATTCAACAGAAATTTAGACATATCTCTGATTAATGGTTGTGGGATTTTCCTGGAAATATCTGACTCGCGCTGTGTATGGGTTTATAACACAGATTCTGAAGAGACTACCGCCATGCCTTTTGAGGGCGTGTTGCTCTATCTACCCTTCATTGTCATATCTTGGGGCAATGTCTATGAGGAGATGGAATTATGAGCAGCTTTCTAAAGAATGCGGAGAATCGGGCTAGTCTCTTGGAAATGTTAGCGGAAAAACTGGCAGTTGCTGAAGAAGCTTCTGCTGCTTGTGAGCTACGCAACTATAACAAGTTGCAGTATAGTAACAGTGACGCTAGACACGCAGAGATAATAAAGGAGGCCATGCGTTTTGTCGAAGTTGATAGGGATTTTGAAATAGACTTACATAATGGAGTAGGACTTTTTATGGTTGGTAATAAGTTTATTATAGCGCCCCGTACTCGTAAATGGAGAGTGCAGGGAAAGGGTACTTGGTATCGGTATAAAAACCCTTCCCAGTTTATTAAGAAGTATTTGTTAAGAGAGGAGGTGGAATTGTGAGCAATTTAATACATCAACCCTGCGGTGACTGTGGCAGTAGCGATGCACTACAGATAAACATTGCAGAAAACGGGACTGTAAAGTCTACTTTCTGCCATAGTTGTGGGCAATACACTGCCGCCAGTGATGGTTACAGCCCTGTTGAGATTCCAGAGCCGTCAGAACCAAAACCCAAGCCAGACTTTAGTTCAGTGGAGAGAATGCTGACAACAGCTAACTATCAAGCTATTGTATCGAGAGGGCTAAACACCGCCACAGCCAAGACCTACGGCATTTTAGAAAAGCCAGACAAGACATACTTTAGTTATCACGACCCAGAAGATGCCAACGTGCCTATAGCGGCTAAGATTAGGCTACCAGACAAGAATTTCTACAATGTAGGTAACTGGTCTGGGGCAGGTCTGTTCGGACAGCAACTCTTCAACGGTGGTGGCAAATACATAACGCTCTGTGAGGGCGAGTTTGACGCTGCTGCGGCTTATCAGATGCAGGGCAGTAAGTATGCTTGCGTAAGCGTCAGAAACGGCGCAGGAGGGGCGCTGAAGGACTGTAAAGCAGCTTATGAGTACCTCGATAGCTTTGAGGCAATCATTATATGCTTTGACGCTGACGAAGCGGGCTGTAAGGCGGCTAAAGAGGTGGCAGAACTGTTCAGCGGTAAAGCTGCCATAGTGAAGCACACTGGCGGTCATAAAGACGCTTGCGACTACCTTGTCGCTAACGATATCAAAGGCTTTACAGCGGCGTTCTGGGCAGCAGAGAAGTTTGTGCCTGACGGTATCATAAACGGTGCTAGTCTCTGGGACGAAGTAAACAGACCAGTAGAAAAGTCTGCTGTTATGTATCCGTGGGAGAACCTAAACAAGCTAACCTATGGCATTCGAGAGTCTGAACTGGTGACAATTACAGCGGGTTCAGGACTAGGCAAGTCTCAGTTTGTCAGGGAGATCGTCTACCACATCTTGAAAAACTCTGACAAGAACATAGGGCTGCTATTCCTAGAAGAGAATGCTAGAAAGACAGCACTGTCGTTGATGTCTCTAGCGGCTAACAAGCCACTGCACCTGCCTGATGTTGAAAGCACTGAAGAGGAACGGTGGGAAGCTTTTGAAGACACGATGGGTACTCAGAGGCTGTTTCTGTTTGATCACTTCGGTAGCACCAGTATAGACAACATTGTGGCACGTTGCCGCTACATGGCTAAAGCGTTAGACACCAAGTTTCTGTTTCTGGATCACGTTAGCATTGTTGTGTCTGCTCAGAGCAACGGAGACGAGAGAAAAGCCTTAGACGAGATATGCACCAAGCTTAGAATGTTAGTGCAGGAGACTGGCATCACGCTGTTTATGGTTAGCCACCTGAAGCGACCAGACGGCAAAGGTCACGAAGAGGGCGCAGCTAGTTCTCTGTCGCAGCTTAGAGGCTCTGCCAGTATTGCTCAGTTGTCTGACATGGTGATAGGGCTAGAGCGTAACGGTCAGGCTGCTGATCCTGTGGAGCGTAACACCACCAACGTCAGGGTGCTAAAGAATCGCTTTTGTGGCACTACTGGGCCTGCGGGAGGCTTGTTATTCAATGCCAAGACGGGTAGAATGGTAGAAATCAAAGAAGAGGCACTGTAATATGAGATGCGTATCCTGCGACAAGCTACTATCGGATTTTGAAGCAACCAGAAGATCAGTACAGAGCAACGATTATGTAGAAATGTGCAACGATTGCTTCTACTTTGCTGAAGACGAAATAGCTACGCTTTCCAGAGAAGACCTGAGAAGTGAATCAGATAACTTTATTAAGGAGCAAGAGTATGAGCAAGATTGGCGGTTGGATTTTGGAGAATCAGGAAACACGGAACTGGATTAAGACTGTTAACCCTTATGACAGACATAGCAACACTGAACTGGGAAACTTAAATGATAACACTGGACATAGAAACGAACTACAGCCACGATATAATCTGGTGCGTGGTAACGCAGGACGTAGCTACTGGGGAGCAGTCAAAACACACAGACGCTTCTACTCTGTTGCCTGTGATTGAGCAAGCAGACGGTGTTGTCGGACATAACCTCATAGGCTTTGATGCGCCAGTGCTAGAGAAGGTCTGGGGCGTTGTCATACCTCATAGCAAGCAACGTGACACGCTAGTTATGAGCAGACTGTGGAACCCATCTCTGGAAGGTGGTCACAGTTTAGACGCATGGGGTAAGCGTTTTGGTGACGAGAAGATAGAATTCAGTGACTATGACGGTGGCTTGTCTGAAGAGATGATAATCTACTGTGAGCAGGACGTTAAACTAACCACTAGGCTGTATAAACATCTACTAAACCAACTAGACACAGAGGGATTTACAGGCGAATGCGTAGATTTAGAAGAGAAGGTCGCTATCATTACGGCTCAACAGGAACGCAACGGCTTCATGCTAGACGTAGAACCTGCAACCTTGCTATGGCAAGACATAACACACAGGATGAGGCAGATAACAGCGGAACTACAGATAGTGTTTCCACCAATAGTGGAGGAGAGGTGGTCAGAGAAGACGGAGAAACGTCTGAAGGACAGAGTAACTGAGTTCAATGTTGGATCACGTAAGCAGATAGCAGAGCGCCTACAGGCTGTTGGTGTGAAGTTCAAGAAGACCACAGAGAAAGGCAACATAATAGTAGACGAGAAAGTTCTGGAGGGCATAGACATACCAGAAGCCAAGCTAATCCATGAGTATTTAATGCTACAGAAGCGTTCAGCGCAGATAGATTCCTGGTTATCCTTTGTCAAGGACGGCAGAGTGCATGGTAGAGTGATTACCAACGGTGCAGTGACAGGGCGTATGACCCACCACAGCCCTAACATGGCCCAATGCCCCGCAGTAACAGTGCCTTACGGCAAAGATATGCGTTCGTTCTGGTGTGTTCCTGAAGGATACAAGCTAGTAGGCATAGACGCTAGTGGTTTAGAACTGCGTATGCTTGCACACTACATGCGTGACGATAACTACACCAAAGAGATACTCAACGGTGACATACACACTGCCAACATGAAGGCAGCAGGCTTGGCTGATCGCTCACAAAGTAAAAGATTTATTTATGCATTTCTTTATGGCGCAGGCGCGGCTAGAATAGGTCAGGTGGTAGGTGGTGGTTACAAGGAAGGTCAGAAGCTTATAGACTCTTTCCTGCGTAACACGCCTGCATTGGCTAGGTTGCGTGAGAGAGTAGCTAAGTTTGCTCTAGCAGGTACATTGCCTAGCTTAGACGGTAGACTGCTTAGAGTCAGAAGCGAACACGCAGCACTGAACTGCCTGTTACAGGGTGCAGGAGCCGTGGTAATGAAGAAGGCACTGGTGCTACTAGCATCTCGCTTATCGACATACGATATACCCTACAAGCTAGTAGCGAATGTACACGATGAATTTCAGATAGAAGTACCAGAGAATTTTGCTGACGTAGTTGGCAAAGCAGCAGTAAGAGCCATCAGGGATGCAGGAACGGAATTAAGTCTGCGCTGTCCACTTGATGGGAAGTACAATGTAGGAAACAATTGGGCAGAAACACATTAATATGTTATACTAACCGATACAACAACCATAAGGTAAATACTATGTCAGAAGCTAAACCAGTAACAATCAACGCAGACATCATGTGGGCAAGTCTTAACGAGCCTAACCGTATGTCTGGTAAGTACCAGATCGATCTAACTCAGTTGTCTGCTCCCGCTATGGAAGCACTGGAGATGATGGGTCTAGGAGTACGTAACAAAGCAGGACAGGGAGACTTTATTACTTGTAAGTCTAGCAACCCCATCCGTGCGTATGACAGTGACGGCAACGAGATCAAAGGTATCTTGATTGGCAACGGCTCTAAAGCCAAGGCAGTTATCGGATACTACGATTGGAAGTCACCCGCAGGTCAAGCAGGACGCAGCGCATCGTTGCTGAAGCTAGTCGTTACAGACCTCATCGCATACAATGGTGGTGCTGAGATGGACGAAGTAGCTATGGACGAAGCCTTGTGATCTTAATTGATGCAGACATACTGGTCTATCGCATAGGTTGGTCGTGCAACACAGAGTCTGAGAAGACAGCCCTCAACACCATAGACGGCTTTATCGCAGACCTTCTGATGCAGCTTAACGCTGACGAAGAAACCTCGCACTATGTTCTGTATCTTACTGGTCGTGGCAATTTCAGGAACGAATATGCCATTACCGCTCCATACAAAGGCAACCGCAAAGATAAAGAGAAGCCAGTGCATATACAGGCACTACGGGATCACCTTATCAACAAGTGGGCAGCTTTAGTCACCGACAATGAGGAAGCTGATGATGCAATAGCAATCGCAGCCACTACTCACGGTGACAAGGCTGTAATGGTGTCGTTGGATAAAGACTTTGACCAGATTCCTGGTTGGCACTACAACTTTGTAAAGAAACTCAGATACTACGTCACGCCAGAAGAGGGCTTACACTTCTTTTACCGCCAGATACTAATGGGTGATCGCATAGATAACATCGTAGGTATTCACGGCATAGGTGAGAAGAAGTCAGCCAAGTTGTTAGAGGACTGCAAGAATGAGCAGGACTACTACGACAAGTGCGTAGAGATGTTGGAGAGTGAGGAGCGTGTCATAGAGAACGGTAGGCTATTGTGGCTCAGACGCTACGAAGGACAGATATGGGAGCTACACAGTGCCCAATAACGGTAGATGGACAGAGGCACGTTTCCGTTCCTTCATTATCTCAGCACTGCGAGGCGCTCATGGTAAGTGGGGTGTCAAGCACGATGCTAAGAAGTCAGCATGGGTGCGGAGAGGTGTTTACAAGTGTGCAGGGTGCAAGAAAGAAGGCTCTGCCACACTACCACCACTGGCAGGACGTACACGCAAGAGAAACAACGCAGCAGTAGATCATATAGACCCAGTAGTACAACCAGAAGTCGGTTTCGTAGATTGGAACACCTACATAAACAGAATGTTCCTAGAAGCGTCAGGCTATCAAGTGCTGTGTTATAAATGTCACGCTGCTAAGACAGCAGAAGAACGACTGAGAAGGAAAAAGAAATGAGAGACTTAACTGTAGAATTGTTGAACGAGTTGTTTGAATACGATAAAGAAACTGGTAAGTTATATTGGAAAGTCGTTAGAGGTCGTGCAAAAGTGGGGGGTGAAGTTGGTTCTGTTAACAGTGAGGGGTATATTTTAACCACCGTTAACCGCAAACCCTATAGAGCGCACAGGCTTGTTTTTTTAATGCATAAAGGATATCTACCAAAATTTCTTGACCATATTAACGGTGATAAGAAAGACAACAGAATAGAAAACTTGCGACCCGTCTCTGTAGCACAGAACGCGCAGAACGCAAAGATTAGTAGTAGAAACACTAGTGGTTATAAAGGAGTTTATTGGATTTCTTCAATGAAGAAGTGGCGGGTTCAAATAACAGGCAACGGTGGAAAAATCATACACTTAGGCTGTTTTGAAAACTTAGAAGAAGCTGCTGAAGTAGTTCGAGTAGCCAGAGAAGAACTACACGGCAACTTTGCCAACCACGGAGATCAGTAATGACTAAGCATTTAGTAATACCAGACACACAGGTAAAACCAGGAGATAGGGCTGATCACCTACGTTGGGCAGGCGAGTACGCAGCAGAGAAGAAGCCTGACGTTATTGTCCACATAGGCGATCACTGGGACATGCCTTCTCTAAGCAGCTATGACGTAGGTAAGAAGTCTTTTGAAGGCAGACGCTACGTCAATGATGTGGAAGCAGGCATCAACGCTATGCATAAGTTCCTAGAGCCTATACAGCGTGAGCAAGAACGCTTAGTCCGTAACAAGCACAAGCAATGGAATCCTCGCCTAGTCTTCACTCTAGGCAACCATGAGTACCGTATAGAGAGAGCTATTGAGTCAGACCCAAAGCTAGACGGGCTTCTGAAGTACGGAGACCTCATGCTAGAGGAGATGGGCTTTGAAGTTGTACCGTTCTTACAGCCTATTATTATTGACGAGATAGCCTACTGCCATTACTTTACCAGTGGTGTTATGGGCAGGCCAGTCAGTAGCGCAAAACTCATGTTGTCTAAGAAGTTTATGTCGTGTATCATGGGACACGTTCAAGACAGAGACATTGCCTACGCACGTAAAGCAGATGGAACTAACATGCTTGGTCTATTTGCAGGGATCTACTACCAACACGATGAGGAGTACTTAAACGCTCAGACTAATGGAAGTTGGTCAGGTGTGTGGATGCTGAATGAAGTGGTTAACGGAGGCTGTGACGAATTGCCTGTTAGCATAAACTATCTACGAGAGAAGTACGGAGACTAACATGGCTCTCACCTATTACGATTTACTAGAGAAGCTAAAGACATTGGATGAACTAACATTACTAGAAATACTGAATATAACGTCAGAAGAACTGGTAGATGTCTTTAGCGACAGAATCAACGATAAATTTGCAGAACTAGAACAGGATTTTAGACAATGAGACTAAATGACGCAACACCTAGCGAGTGGGACAGAGCAGCACGTAGCAACATTAACCATGACATGGAGACAGAGAAGGGTAGACAAGCAGCGTGGCAGGAACTAGCGCACGTAGGGTTAGAGGCTTGGGCAGAACCTGCGGAGAGAGAAGCAGAGGAGTATCAAGAAGACAATGTATGTAACCCTGAACACTACAACACAGGCAACATAGAGTGTATTGAGGCAATAGAGGAGTCTATGTCCAGTGTTGCATACAAAGGCTACCTCAAGGGAAACTCTATGAAATATCTGTGGCGTTACGACTACAAAGGCAAGCAGGTAGAAGACCTACAGAAATGTCAGTGGTACTTAGCCCGTCTAACACAAGTAGTAGTATTTGAAAACGAAGGAGAATAAGATGGATCAGTATCAGCAGTTTATACACAAGTCAAGGTACGCACGTTGGCTACCAAATCATGGCCGTAGAGAGACATGGGCTGAGACAGTCTACAGGTATGTTAGCTTCTGGAGAGATCGTGAACAGATAACAATCCAAGAAGGTCAGGAACTGTATGAAGCTATATACAACCTAGAAGTCATGCCTAGCATGCGCTGTATGATGACAGCAGGCCCTGCACTAGCCAAAGACAACGTAGCAGGGTTTAACTGTAGCTACCTAGCCATTGACTCACCACGTAGCTTTGACGAGCTTATGTATGTGCTTATGTGCGGCACAGGTGTAGGCTTCAGTGTTGAACGTAACTTCATAACCAAGCTGCCTGTCGTAGCAGAGACATTCCACAAGACTGACAGTGTTATTGTCGTTAGTGACAGCAAGGTTGGTTGGGCTTCTGCCTTCCGTGAGTTGATCGCTATGCTGTACGCAGGCAAGATACCACAGTGGGACATGAGCAGAGTTAGAGTGTCAGGTGCTAG
>Ga0209709_10003189_pt1 | contig 13753 bp, 29 predicted proteins | sample ArcticOcean_MG_C_2_FD_187435 | JGI IMG/M metagenome (GOLD analysis project Ga0209709, IMG submission 187435) | Marine microbial communities from western Arctic Ocean - ArcticOcean_MG_CB4_136 (SPAdes) (version 2) | ecosystem: Environmental > Aquatic > Marine > Oceanic | place: Arctic Ocean... | reverse complement strand
AGCTAAGAAATAAAGGAGATATATGAGTATTTTAAAAAAAATGAAACAATGGATTACAGGACAAAAAGATGGTGCTGAAGACACCGTACAACAAACCGCAGATGAAGTAGTTAAGACTGCTAAAAAAACAAAAAATAAGGCAAAGGGTCTTAACAAAAAAGCTAAAAAGAAATAGGAAATAAAAAGTGAAAACCTTTTCACAGTATCTAGAAGAAGTAAATTCCAAGTATATTGTTTCCAAGAACCCGAGTGACAAGAAATGGTATGCAATGGGTCATGTGGGGAACAACAAATGGATGCCAGTTTCTAGTGGATTTAAAAACAAAGCTCAGGCTCAGAAGTGGGCAAAGAGTCAAGACAAGGTGGACATTGCGGCTCGTGGAGAAACAAGTGGTGCATAAGATGAAACCCTTTAAACAATATTTAAATGAATTTACTATAACGGGTTTGTCTACTATGTTGTTTCAGGGTGGCGGAACGGCTGGCTCTTTAAAAATTCCCATATCCTCATCCATGTATAAAAGAATATGGCCAGAAACAATTCGTGCAACAGTATTTCATACAACTGATGAAAGAGGTCTTCAAAGTCTTAGCAAACTTGAAGGAAGAAAGAAATCTATCTCTGCATTTTTCTCAATGTTTGCTCGTTATATGGAAAAGGGCATAGCGACATCTGGTGGAGCTATTGTAGAAATGGATGCTGATGTACTCATGTCCGCTTCGGGTGATATAATGAGTCAGGTAGATAAGTCAGGCAGTAGATGGACTACTATAGATGATATGCGAGGAACTTCACGATACACAAATTTTGATAAAGTAGAAAAAGACTTTGATGCTTTGATAGCGAATCTTGTCAAAAAGTATCTTCCAAAAGGAAAAGAAGTTCAACAAACAAAGTTTTTTGCACATGATTCTGGAGCTGTATTTGATATTTGGGGTGACATGAAAAAACATTTGAAAGGTGACGGTAGATCACTAAATTTGCTGATAAAAGATTATTTTGATGGAATGGAAAAGATTATAAAAAAGCATTCTGACACATTCTATGGTGTCTTGTTGAGTTATGTGAAAAAAAGAACAACCGATGAATCATGGGACGAACAAGTAGTTAATAATATTAAGGTCAAAAAGGTTCATCTCTTAGAACCAAGTCGAAATAAAATTGATACTGCAAACCCCGACCGCACACATCCAATTGATGCATTTGAGTTTATGCAAAAAACCGCTAAAAGATTATTTGGTTCTATACAAGTATGGGATCATTCTATAGATTTGGAAGTTTACACAAGACAGGTAGCAAAAGCAGAATTAAAAGCAATGGGAGTAAAGAAAAGATGAAATCTTTTAAGGGACACATGATAAATGAAGTAGCATGGATAGAAAGTTTATCTACCATGTTATTCCATTTACCAAGAGGAGGTATAAAAGATTTAAAGATTCCTTTATCTCCTTCTATCTTTAGCAGAATATGGCCTAAACCAATTCGTTCAAGAGTATTTCATGTGACTGATTTTGAAGGAGTTTGGCATTTGGGAAACTTACAGGGTAGAAAGAAATCAATTTCTGCTTTTTATAATATGCAATCTTCTTTTCTTGAAGATGGAATCAGAACACAGGGGGGTTATGTTGTAGAATTAGATGCAGATGTTCTCGCCGCGGCACCAGATGACATTTCAAGTGTGCCTGATAAGGGAGGAACGAGATGGCTTGCTTGGGATACTATTTTCAGGATAATGGGAGAGAACAAATATCTCAAGAACATGGAAAAGGATTTAGAGAAAGTATTAGTAGAAATTCTTGCTAAAAATGGATTCGGTCCATACAAAAAAGAGTTGACCTCACATGAAATTAATAAGGCTTGGATTGCTCTTGGTCAAGAATATAAAAAACATAAAAAAAGATTATACGAGATTATTAAAGATTATATTGATGATGTAGAGAAAGTCATACGAAAACACGAAAAAGAATTCCGTCAATTACTTACGTATTATGTCAATGATAGGCATCAACCGGTTGACCCAGATAGTGGAGAAACTGAACCGTGGGATGAATTAGTAGTTAACAATATTAAAATTATAAAGATTCATGTGGGACCAGAGTATGCACCAGATTTTGAAGATGATGATGATATAGATGGATTTCCATTTAAAGGTTGGGATGATAGCCGAGAGTTAGCACGATATATTGCACACACCGCAAAAAGAGGAATATGGCAATGAATCTAGTGCCGGTAAAGGAAAAGGTGACATGAAAACAATTTTAGATTTGATTATTCTTAATTTAGTCCAAATGATAGTAACCCTTCTTCTCATTCTTTTACTTTCTTCTTGTGCTTCAGATACCCGCCCCCCATTATGGTTACGAGCAATAGAGACATTACCACAAGTAGAAGGATTCAGTAGAGCAGGATTATTCACTATAAATGAAAAAATATATGTACAATTATGTGATCCAGGAGGAAATCAGATATGGTTGAGGTATAATGAAGGTAAGCATTCATGGAGACAGAGCAGATATAATTCGCAAGGATGTACAGAGGGCGAAAGAAGTACGGGACCAGTCGAATAGATAAATATACACATGAGATATGACACCGATACCTTACGAGATTTTAGAATAAAATTAATGGAATTCGACACTCCTACCATATATTGTGATATGGATGGTGTATTAGCAGATTTCATTAAATTTACTACTAAAATTTTAGGTAAGCCCTTTAAAGACCAATATTGGGGAGAGCTTCCAAAGGATATCTTTTTTCAATTAGATCCCATGTCTGATGCACACAGATTATGGTCTTTCATTGTCAAATTTGATCCTCGTATATTGACTGCACATCCTAAACCAGGAAGAGGTCCAGTATCAGATCAAGCACCCGATGACAAAAAAAGATGGATGATGAAACATTTTAGATGGCCCGCAAGTAAGATTTTCCCCGTTTTAAGAGCAGACAAGTCACGTTTTGCAAAAGATGGTAGAGATGGTAGACCCAATCTTTTAATCGATGATCATATAAAAAATTGTATAGACTTCAGAAATCGAGGTGGAATAGCAGTAGTTCATACAAGTGCTAATAATACTATAAAAGAACTTAAAGCAATAGGTTACAAATGATTCGTTTTAATACTTTTCTTGACGAAGAAGAACTAACAGAAGGAGTATATGATCCTGGTATACTCAAGGCATTCTTTACAGCAGGCGGTCCGGGATCTGGGAAATCTCATGTCTCTGGAAGAGCGGGACTGGGTAGACTTTCTCCTTTGGGAATTAAGATTGTCAATTCTGATGCACAATATGAAAAGTTATTAGCTGATGCAAATATGGCTATGACTCCTCAAAATATCTTCAGTCCTAGAGGACAGAAAATTAGAAAACGAGCAAAAGAAATGACAAAAACAATGAAATCTAATTATACTGATGGAAGACTTGGCTTGTTGATAGATGGAACGGGAAAAGATTATGAAAAGATTCAAAATACTTCTAATTCTCTTAGGAAAATCGGTTATGATACATTTATGATTTTTATCAATACTTCATTGGATGTAGCATTAAGAAGAAACCTAATGAGACCGAGAAAACTTCCCGAAAAAGATGTAACCAAAATGTGGAATGCAGTTCAGCAAAATATAGGTAAATTTCAAATACATTTTGGTCGAAAAAGTATCCTCATTGTTGACAATAATGATGAAAATGATAATCTTATTGAAGAGTTATTTGTTCGAGTAAAGAAATTAGTTGATGAACCAGTGATAAATACTATTGGAAAACAATGGATCGCAAGTGAACTGAAAAAGAAAAAAAGAAAATGAATTTTTTTAGAATTAAAGTTAGATACCCAATAGGAATTACTCTCTTGGGTATTATGGGAATAATGGGAGGTGATATTATGATGACCTCAATTGAAATTGGAGTAGGTTTTGCTATTTTAGATTGGATTAATGATGGACACAATACTCCCAGAGGAACATAAATGCAACGAACAGCAAGAGAGAATCACGGAATGGAAATCATACAGGACATAATAGAGAAAGAAGTGTCCTCCGCATTCAAGAATGATGGTCGTTTTATCGGGATAAAAGAACAGCCCATTTGTAGTCGCTATAAAAGGAAGACTCTAAAAAAGAACGAATATTGGTCTCCTCCTCCCTTTTCGATGCCCACCAAAAAAGAAATCAAACAAATTATAAAACATACTATACAAAAGGAAAGAAATGGCTGAATATAAGAATGAAGAACCGTGTGAGTTTATTTACAACATAACAGCAATAGAGAAGGTTGTAGATGGAGATACTATTGATGCGGTTATTGACTTGGGGTTCGATGTTAGATATTGTGGAAGGATCCGTTTGCTTGGAATTGACACCCCCGAATCAAGAACAAAAGATTTAGCAGAAAAGTTTTATGGAAAGCTCTCTTCAGCCGCCCTTAAATCCTGGTTACATTGGGCAATCGTGTCGGACAGAAATGATATCGAAGTTCAAGTCAGGTGTCCAGAAGCAGACAGTAGAGGTAAATTCGGAAGAATTCTTGGAGAACTTTGGATTAACTGTACTGCCGATGGAGAAGAATTTTCGGGCTGGACCAATCTAAATAAATGGATGTGTGAAGCTGGATATGCTGTTGGATATTATGGTGGAAGCAAAGAAGAAACTGAAGAAGAGCATATGAAAAACAGAAAACTTCTTGAAGAACGAGATGGAGTCACCTATAGAAACCCCGAATAGTTAAAAACCTATAAATTATAAATAAAAAAGAAATTGGACATTATGACATCATTAATTTCACCTCACGAATTTACAGAAATAACTCACCAACTCCGATCCTTTTTTGACGAAAGAGGATTTCAAGAAGTACATACTCAAAACAGATTATCAATATTAGCGGCATGCGAAGATCCTACTACTGTTGCTACATACGAATATTCGGGTCAAATCTGGCCTCTTCCTCAAACTGGTCAAATGTGGTTAGAATATGAACTACTGACAAGACCAGAACTTCCAGGATGTTATTGTGTATCAACATCGTATCGACAAGAACAGGGAGCAATAGAAGGAAGACATGAACTTATCTTCCCTATGTTTGAGTTTGAAGCTCCTGGTAATTTTGAAGATCTTCTTAAACTGGAAAACGATCTTTGTAAACATCTTGGATTCAAAGCAAAAGACGAAAGAAATCGTTATACTGAAGATTTCCCGGGCGGAATGTATCAAAGTGTATTAGCAAAATATACTGGTGTAGAATTAGATGCTGACCATGAAGAAGAAATGTATAAAGAATATGGAGATGTATTCTTTCTAACTCATTTTCCAGAATCTACAAGTCCTTTCTGGAATATGAAACTTGATAAAATGGATGTAAAAAGGGAAAATAAACTTGCTAATAAATGTGATGTTATCATGGGTGGTATGGAAACTATTGGTAGTGCGGAACGCGGTACTGATGTTGATGAAATGAAAAATCAATTCTATACTATCTCTGATGGTGGTTATGCAGATTTACTGTTTAATCTATTCGGAAAAGATAGAGTAGAAGCAGAACTCGATAAATTTCTGAGTTATGATTTCTTTCCACGATTTGGTGGAGGAATCGGAGTGACTAGAATGATTAGTGCGATGAAACGTGCTAATCTGATTGTCAAATAATGAGTTGGAAAAGCGATAAAACTATTCCTATTTACAAAAATGGTCATGGAATATATGAACTAATAGCAGAATTGCAAAAAGGTGAAAGAGAATTGAAAAAGGAGGAAAAAGAAGACTTGTGGAGTGGCGAAATTGGCAAACGCAATCTGTTGTTGGCAGAATAAATCTGGTGGTTCGACTCCACCCTCCACAGCCATTTGATAAAGAATTATTTATGAAAACGTTAATTACTGGATCGAGAGACTACAATGGTAGCATTTTCACATTTATCAATGATTGCATTTGTGATATTGGGTTTGTCTATGGTGAGATTAATGATAAACTACAGTTCATTATTAGCAAAGAATCATAATGATGATCCAGATGATGATGTTGTATTTTACTGGCCACACACAGGAATATGTTTCATAACTTTTTTTACTATTATACTATTTTGGTGGACTTCTTATCCGTTGAGAGACTTGACTTATTTTCCAAATGAAGGATGGAACTTATTTACGTTTTTATTATATTTGGGAGTACCATTCACGTTCTTTATGGTTAGTGAAGTAGTTGCACCACAGCCCGAATCATATAAAGACAAATCAGTTAATTTACGAGATTACTATTACAAAAATCATAAAGTTATACTAGGTCTAGCATGGTCATTACAACTATTACTCATCGGAAATCTATTCGTATTTTTTCAGGGAGAAGTTGAATCGCTCAAATTTGTAGGTAGAGTCATTATGTTATGTGTCATGGCTCCGATGGTGTTTAGTAACAATAAAAGAATACATGAAATTGGTATGGGTATATTCTTAGCAGGATTCATCTATACTATTTTGAAATATCATATTTACCCCGTAATCTAAAAATATACGCATATTATGAAAATTTTAATAACTGGATCCAGTGGATATATTGGTAGCAATTTAGTAGACTACTTAGAAAAAAACGTACAAGATGTAGAAATAATTGGACTTGATTCTTTCCCCTTACTTCATTTATTTCATCATCCGTTCATTCATAGTACAATACTGGATGCTAAATTGCCCCTAGATGTTACGCATGTAGTTCATCTTGCGGGAAAAACTGGTGTCAAGCCTTCTTGGAATCCAGAAGAGATAAAATCATATTACGAATCAAATGTACTATCGAGCAAACGCATTTTTGATACTTACAGAAGACCTCCATACAAAAAAGATATTCCAATCCTATATGCAACTAGTTCGTCTGTAGATGAACTGAAATCTCCATATGCAATGACGAAAGCAATGGTAGAGGTGGTAGCACCATTAAGCGCAATAGGAATGAAATTCTTTACGGTTTATGGCGGAAAGAATCCCAGACCAGATATGCTATATGCAAAAGCATTGAGTGGTGACATAGATGAGCTTACAGAGAATAAAAGAGATTTTACACATGTGAATTATGTTTGCGAAGCTATTCATGCCTTGCTTCTTTACGGAAAACCTGATAGAATATATGATGTAGGGTACGGTAATCCAAAAACTCCGAAAGAGTTTTTAGAAGTTTTAAATATTCTGCCAACAACAGTTTTGAATACACTTCCAATAGTAGAAAGTCCGAATGAGTCACAATATACATGTGCGGATTCTACAGAAATAGAAAAGATTTTATCACGCAAGCGGTTAAGAGAGTTAAACGAAAAAATTAATCAAGAGCGAGAAGAGGCATATGAAGGAGAAAATTAGAGTGAAAACCAACAACCCCATACATAGGTGTGTACACCTTTCTTTTGAAAAGAGTTATAGAATTATAATGAATAGATCCCCTCAATTCGATGTTTATTTTCACGCTAAAAACGCTTCTGGAACGCCTAATTATCCTGGCACCTATTCCACACTCACCAGTCGTACCAACATGGCACTATCCCATCTCACAGAACACAAAAGTGGAGAGCATCCGCATTTGAATCCACACACAGTTCACTATTTTGCAACACACGAAGAGTACAATCGAGAGAACACGAATGACAAATTATGATATTGATGAGTTAGAGAGACAAGGACTCATCCCAAATGCAAATTACAATTTTGTTGATCTGGAGACAGAGATTCAGAATGTATGGCAGACAAAAGACGATTTAGATTCAATCACCGGTCGCTTGTATGACGACCCAGATGGTCCAATGACAGAAGATGAAATAGGGAATGTTTTAGTAGGACTGAGTGAATTACACGAAACTCGATGTAAAAAATTATGGAAAGTTTTCGAAGCGATTCTTAGTCAGAGGCGTAATTCGCAAGAAGCGCATCCAGTGGAAAATACTGTTGACCTTCCATTTCCGCTAGATCGTGGTGCTACTGCAGACAACAACGAAATTACGAGAGAGACTGGCAGAGGCGTGCAATTAGATAATGAAGGAGAAAGATTTAGAAGCGAAGGAGATGATCCGAACAAATGGGATTCTGGAAATTCCGCGGAACTGAAAACTTGGCAGTCGAATGTGAACGAGCAAGCTCATAAAAATTTAGATCAGCAAGAAAACAGCATTAATAAAGTACCTAAGTATTATCGTGAAGGGCTTAATCCAAATGACTTTGAAAAAGATTGAAATTGAAATCCGTGATGCAATGCTCGCATTGGAACTAGCAAAAACAAATTGTTTTGACGAACCAATGATTGACAAAAGATACAACATAGAAAAAGCAGAACAAGACATTATAAAACATACAATAGAATATTTTACAAATGAGGAGATATGAGACCCCTTTACATTTTCACACAATACGACCTAAAAGAATTGAAACTGATTTATATTACATTACACAAATCATTGCTAACCACACCTGATTTAATCGACAATGAGTTTATCAACGATTTACAAAAATATCTTCAAGAAAAAGCAGAAAAGATTGGACTCGATCCGCTTGATCATGACACATGGATAAATTGGCTAAACAACGTAAAAAACACGCCGTCTCCGTCAGCATCAATAATGGATCGAGAAGTTTTACCAGAGAGTAACAGTAGTAAAAAAGCAATACATTACATTAAGGAGCATAGAGACACAATATAAACAATGAATATAAATATTTCTTTTTGGGAAGACCCAAAATTCGACAATGCGTATTTGAAGTTTCAACGTGAGACTAATTTATACGATAATCATAATAACATAATGAAAAAGGACAATATGAGTCATCATGCAGAACTATTAGAAAAAGTGCAAGAATATACTGATAATCATGAAAAATTTGTAACCAATGGCAATAAAGCCGCTGGCACCAGAGCAAGAAAAGCACTATCAGAAATAGCAAAATTAACAAAAACACAACGTAAAGCTATACAAGAAACTAAGAATAGTGCTTAATATTGTAATGGTAATTTTGCCTGTCTTAGCTGTTAGTGTATGGATCATAAATTTATTCCTCATTACGATTCAATGAAAAAATGGATAGAAAATCGAATAAGTATAATAAAGCAGAGCAAAGATCCAAAAGTAATAGTATTCCCCATAGTACGAAGAGCAAATCAAGTGGAGGAATACAGAGAGAATCAGAGAAAAATGAGTGAACTCAAGAACAATGATCTAATCATCAAATTAACGAGTAGGGACGAGGCCGCTAATGTGTATAAAGTCACGTTTTCGAAAGCACAATTCGATGACTACGATGATTTTGGCGGGGATTCACCCAAAAGTGCCTGATTTGAGTTGATTAATTTAACCGAAATATAGCCGGTTTACTCCTATGGAGAGTGATAGTTAAGTTCTCCTCCTTCGGATGCGCGGCGCAAAGCTGTGATCGATTGTCAATTAGCTTCTTCTTTCACAGCAACGTGCCGCCTCCATGCAACAAGTGTGCCAAGGAACTAGAAAGGAACTAGGTGTTCAAAAGTCCTTGGCATAGTATCCTCCATAACCTCCCGTTTCCCATTCGCATTGCTTGTGTTTTCCAAAATGAATGTGGTGCTCCACTGAGTACAATGGTGCAACCATCCTAACCCTTGACATTTTCCGTTGACTCTGTTATAATTGGTGTGTAGCCAATTGATAAAGTAATGAATGAATTTTAATTTAATTTGGATTAATCCCATTTTTATCTTGACAGTCCATCCAGTTTTCTGTATAATAGTACATGAAGGATGAGGAGAGATTGCGAACCCTGCCTCACTTCTTCCGGCATGTCTCGGTGACAGAGGAACAGTTAAGTGTGAACGCATCACCTCCTCGAATGTCGTTAAAAAGGTCGTAGAGGAAGCAAGAATCTTGCTGGATCCTCTGACCATCGGCTGAGTGAGGTTCGACTCCTTTCTCGGTTACCCAATTATCGCATATTGCGCTAGTCGCAAATGACTCAGCTCCTACTGCTTGTTCTGTGTATGAGCGGTGAACCTGTTGAGTCAACAACTTCAAAAGAGATATCCACATGGAAGCAATTCACGTAATGACTCAAATACACGAAAACTATGGAGCCCATGACTGGGACGGAGTCGGTGAGTGCCCTCAGATGTGGAAAGCAAAAGGTGGAGAAGATTACATTATAACTGGTGCCCCATCTATCGAAGATGCAGAATACTTTGTTAATTTCCATAAGTGTTCTAATGATGAGTACAGTACCGAGGTGGTCGTGTCCAGTACAGAGGTGGAAGAAGGATTCCGCACAGAGATGGAGATATTCAGTAATGGTGACTGTGAAGCAGTACGTATAGACTGGGATATAGAGTGGAGAGAAATGTAAAGTAGGAATGCAGGCCAACTGCGCTACAATTAAACGTTAAAAATGCTTCCTGTCTATGCTACACGTAGAACTCAAAGTAGTCAGGCAGGAAGGAGAATGCGAGGTCCACGGACAGCGAGTGGAATGTGAAGAGCGAGAGCCGTTTGTTCTGTGTATGAACTGCTCTCGTTTTTTTTAGTCTACCCTTTAAGGGGGGCGGGGGCAACATGCGACAGCAGGGGGTGGCAAATGTGCTGTACCTTATGCAAAGCGCCATGTAAAAGCATAAAAAGATTTTTTCTACTATAAAATTTTTCTCAGTACTTTTTTCTATGTCAGGTCAACTTAAATTATCAAAACTTTTTTATGTTGATCCTAAAACATTACCTATACCTAAACCCATATCACCTCGGAGCTTTCCTATCTTCAATGATTTAAAGAATAGTATATTAAGAAATGGATTTGATTCTAAGCATCCAATAATAGTACGTATGAACGAAGAAGGGAAAGATAAGGAGTATAAGCGAATATGGAAAATAGATGATCGACCATCATACATAATGGATGGAAACCATCGTTTGGTAATAGCACTTGAATTGAAACTAAAAAAGATACCAGTACGATTTGTATTAAATTAGAATAAAAAATTTTTCTCAGTATTTTTTCTGTCTGTAGGATGGAGATTTAGCTTGACACTTTCCCCAAAATGCCCTACCATTATAGTAGTGTTTAAATAAATCGGGATAGTCCCTCTTTGTGTTAAATGCTTTCTTCCCCCCCGCCATGCGACTGAGAAATGATTATGAATGATTATGAAAAAGTGCAGATAGAGATAAACGAATCCATAACCTCTGATAATTTCAAAGAACATCTACGAAAAAATTATCATAATTCTTATGATGAATATGAATCTGATACTAGACATATTGATTTAGATGTTTACTATGAAAAGAACTCAATACCACTTAGTGAACTCATTCCTTTTGGGATGACCATAAAGAAGTATTTCTCAAAAGAAGAAAGACTTAATCGAGGGGAAAATATTAGTTACGTAAAGTTCGATTAAGTCAATCGACCGTAGATGACACCGTGTGACCATTAGCTACATATCACATGGGAACTATCATCATTAAGAAATGGACTGTAGCTACGGTTCAAGTAGTATATTACATTCCGGACTATCTGCATATAGTAAATGAATTCGTATGGCAGACTGATGATCAGTTACCAGAGTATCCTCGCATTACTAAATTCCTAGACTATTGGGATAAGAACATTGATGGTCCTATTAAAGAGGTATACATTTATGATCAAGGGGATTCCATTATACGTAGAGTTGATAGACATTTTAAATTAAATTAACGAAGTTATGAATTTTAAAGACGCAGGCATTTTATCAAAAGATTTTCCAGATTTTAATGTACAAGACTATATTCTTGATTCGCAAACATTTTTTGAAAAGCGCAGGGAAGCTAGTCTACATAATAAAGTTTATGTCTTTGATTTGCGTAGCTTTGAAGATTACGAAACTTCACATCTACCTGGAGCCCACCATATACTATACTCTGATTTTGAAGACTCTATCTACCAGATGCCATTTGCTGGTGAGATTATGCTATATGGATATGGGAAGAAAGAGTTATTCTCTGCGGCAGAAATACTTTTCGATAATGGATTTGAAAACTTCTATATCTGGAAGAATTCTTATGCTGATCTATTGAAAGGTGTTGACAATTCTTTCTTCAATATAAGTCTGGATGCAAGGGGATATCTTTTAAAAGAGAAAATAGAATTATTACATTTGATTATAGAAATTAAAACAGATAGCAAAGCAAACTATAGCATTGCACTCCCCAATCCGAAAGACTATCCTCTAGACACCATTTCTATAGATTTCAGTAAATGGGGAATCGTGGTTGCAAAGGAAGCCATACCTTATCTGGAGGGAACTGAAATACGAATGAATGAAGAAGGTGATGCGATTGAAGCATTCAATCCAAGCATGTCCCTTAAAGAACTCAGTGGTTCTGTTGAAGAGCGAATTCAGTTCGTGTTGGATGAGGAAGTTAATCCAATGGTTGCTGAACATGGTGGATCAGTCAGTCTACTTGAAATTAAAGACCAGAATCTTTATCTTGAGTTTGGCGGTAGTTGTGTAGGATGTGGAATGGTTGATGTTACTTTGAAGCAGGGCATTGAAGAAATGTTTAAAACACAAGTTCCTGAAATTGAAGCAATATATGATATTACTGATCATGCAGACGGAACAAATCCATACTACCAAGCATCAGAGAAATAGAGGACTATTCTATGGGGAAGTTACTAATTGTAATTTTAGCATGGATAGGAATGATTCTGTTTCTAATAACATTTCAAGCGTGTAGTTATGATACTAAAGTAAGATGCGATTACGAACATCATTATGCCATGGAAATGCTTAAACTAATAGAGAAATGCAATTACATTGAGTATGGTGACACATGGGTTAAAAAGGATATATGAAAAAACTTGAAAATAAAATTAACAGATGGTATGGTTCTAGTAAAGCTACTAGAAACTGGCTTGCAAAACATTGGTATCGTTATATCAGCTATGGCTGTCCTCAATGTTATATAGAATGTTATTGTACTTCTATTGATAGTCCAAAGGGGTTTGCAGAAATGGCAGAATATTGTTATAAAACTTATGATCATGGATATGTATGAAAAAAACAAAAAGACAAAGAGCAAATGAAAAAAAAGTATCTCGCCCACAAGTTATCTCCCACAGATCGTGGTCTAAGAAGACTGTTAGAATTTTTGATAAACAGTTTGATCAATTTCTACATGATGAACTCTATGTCCCTACTAAGAAGGCTTGGGGAGACTGGGAGAAATATTTGACAGTCTGTGAAAAATGTTATAGTTACAAAGACCAATGATTATAGATATTCCTTTTCTATCCACTATATAGAAATGAGGCAAGAAATATTATCCCGACAAGGAAAATTCGTGCTGGTGGCTATAGGGAGTGAGCCAGAATCACTCTCTCCTTTTTCATTCTGAAATGAATGGACGGGTTTGGATTCTAGTCGATATGAAGAATCTGTGGGACGAGTTATTATTCCAGTGAATGTCCCTATTTTGTAAATGAAAACAGGTAGGAGTGTGTGTATGCTATTCTATTCCTGTGATCGCATTCCTACCTTATTTATATTCAACTTCTCACGCGGGTTGGTATAAATCTTGCAACGAGGAAAAAGTAAGTACTGCAAAGCTCTTAACCAATTTTATACCAACTCGTTTTTTATATGGAGAAGAATATTGAAGTTTGAAGAAGATCATCCCTACTCCCAAAAATTAGATGAAGTATTATCCCATTATTTTATAGTTAAAACTGATGTGCCTGCTGTGCATGGGGAAGAGTATGAAGACATGAAGCAATTAATATTGGATTCGTTGTTTA
>Ga0209709_10003187_pt1 | contig 13755 bp, 14 predicted proteins | sample ArcticOcean_MG_C_2_FD_187435 | JGI IMG/M metagenome (GOLD analysis project Ga0209709, IMG submission 187435) | Marine microbial communities from western Arctic Ocean - ArcticOcean_MG_CB4_136 (SPAdes) (version 2) | ecosystem: Environmental > Aquatic > Marine > Oceanic | place: Arctic Ocean... | reverse complement strand
AGGATATTGTTACAGCAGATCATATGAGAGATATGAAAGATAGAGCAATACTTTGTAATATTGGACATTTTGATAATGAGATTCAAGTTGAGGCTTTAAAAAATTATAAATGGGATGAAATTAAACCACAAGTTCATGAAGTGACAAAGCCAGACAAAAAAAGAATTATACTACTAGCAGAAGGAAGACTAGTTAATTTGGGATGTGCAACAGGACACCCTAGTTTTGTTATGAGTGCATCTTTTACCAATCAAACGATAGCACAAATAGAACTTTGGAATAATTCAGACAAGTATGAAAAAAAAGTTTATGTATTGCCAAAACATTTAGATGAAAAAGTGGCTACACTTCATTTAGAAAAAGTTGGTGCAAAACTTACAAAATTATCAAAAGATCAAGCTGATTATATAAGTGTAGATGCAAAAGGACCATTTAAACCGGATACTTATCGCTACTAACAATTAGTAGTATAATGAAATTAAGTTCATTAAAAGATACTCAAAAATTAGCAAAGAAGTTTTCTAAAATTATAAAAGAAAGAGATGTAATATTTCTTTATGGAGAGATAGGTGCAGGTAAAACAACATTTGTTAGGTTTTTTATTAATACACTTGAGGTTCAAAATAGAATTAAAAAAAGCGAAATACTAAGCCCAACATTCAATATAGTATATGATTATGATATTAAAAAAATTAAAATTCATCATTATGATCTTTATAGATTAAAAAGTTATAATGATATTTTAGAGTTAGGTATATTTGAAACATCTGGAGATCATATTAAAATCATAGAATGGCCCGAACTGATAAAAAAAAAACCAAAGGATAGAATTGATATAATGTTTAAATATTTAGAATCTAGCAACTCTAGAGAAGTAAAAATAGTTGGTTATGGGAAATGGAAAGATTATAAATTTAATGAAATCTAAAATACAGCCAATTGCTGGAGATGCGTCATTTAGAAGATTTTATAGAGTAATATCAAATAAAAAAAGCAAAATCCTTGTCATTGCTAAGAAACATAAATACAAAAATTTAATTGCATACGCTGCTGTGAACCAATTCTTAATAAAAAATAAAATACTAGCACCAAAACTCTTTAGTTCTAATTATTCAAAGGGAAAAATTATCATTGAAGATTTTGGAGATTTATCTTTATATAAAGTATTGTTAAAAAAAAAAAATAAATTTAAAACCTATAAAAAAATTGTAGAGTTACTTATAAAAATACAAAAAATAAAACCAAAGAAGAAAATAGAAGGCGCAATTAATAAATCTTATTTAATTGACGAGTATTCAGTAAAGTATTTAAATAAAGAGTTAAATTTGTTCTTTGCCTGGTATTTGCCATTAATTTTAAATAAAAAAAAGGCATTAAATGTAAAAATAAAAATAAAAAAAATTTTTAAGATACTCTACCAAAGAATAAATTTTCCTAATAAATATCTTGTTCATAGAGATTATCATGTTCAAAACTTAATGCAGGTTGGAAACAAAATAGGTATAATTGATAATCAAGATTTGTTAATTGGTAATCCTGCATATGATTTGGCCTCCTTAGTTGACGACGTGAGAATAAAAACTTCTAAAAATTTGAAAGAAAAAATCTACAACTATTATATTAAGGTTTTCTTTTCAGGAGATAAAGAAAAAGTAAAAAAGTTTTTACAAGATTTTAATATACTATCAGTCCAAAGATTGTTAAAAGTAATAGGTATTTTTTCCAGACTTTCTTTAAGAGATAAAAAAAATATATATCTAAAATTAATACCTTATACTTGGCGATTATTAGAGATGAGAGTTAAATCAAAATTATTTTTAGACCTAAAAAAAGTTTTAGATAAAAATATCCCAAAAAAATTTCGTATGAAAGTAATATATAGATGAAAGTAGCGGTCCTTTTTCCAAAAATATTTAATCATCCGTTTACATACAAAACTGAAATTACCGAAAATTTGAAACCAGGAGATTTTGTAAAAGCCCCATTTGGATCAACAGAAATTACAGGAGTAGTCTGGCCGGACGCCCAAGTAACGAGTAAAAAATTTAAGATTAAAAAAATTTCAAATAAGATAAATATTCAAAACCTAAATCATACAATGATTAAATTCATTAAATGGTTTTCAGCGTATAACCTGGTTCCACTAGGTATGAGTCTTAAAATGTGCTTATTAAATAAAGATGTTGTAGAAAAATCTTTTGAAAAAGAGTTTAAGGAATTTAAAATTAAAAAAAAAATAAATAAAATTTTATTAAATAACGAACAATCAAGTTCGTTAAATTTTCTAAGATCATTAGGAAATAATTATAATGTTTCTGTATTAGAAGGTGTTACAGGTTCAGGAAAAACTTTAGTTTACTTCGAAAGAATAAAAGATCTTTTAAATAAAGGTTTACAATCCCTAATCCTACTTCCAGAAATTGCTTTAACGAATCAATTTAGCAAAAGATTTGAAGAATTCTTTGGTTCAAAACCAGCGATATGGCATTCAGGAACTTCCAAAAAAAACAAAGCAATAATCTGGAAAGGTATTATAGAAGGAAAAATAAAAATTGTGATTGGGGCAAGATCGTCCCTTTTTTTACCATTTAAAAATTTAGGAATCATTATTGTAGATGAAGAACATGATGCCTCTTATAAGCAAGACGAAGGTATTTCGTATAATGCACGCGACATGGCAATCACTAGAGCTTTATTAGAAAATATCCCGATACATCTCATTACATCTATACCATCTATTGAAACATATAATAATATAGTTAACAAAAAATATTATGTCACTGAATTAAAAAATAGATATAAAAAAACAAATTTGCCTAAGGTCGAGATTATAAATTTGCACAATGAGAAATTAAGTAAAGAAACATGGATTGCAAATAAAACTATTATTGAAGTCAAAAAGTATTTAGACAAGGGAGACCAAGTGCTATTTTTTTTAAACAGAAGAGGTTATTCACCTTTTGTAATATGTAAAACTTGTGGTCAAAAGTTTCAATGCCCAAACTGTACAATAAATTTAAATTATCACAAAAAAATTAATAAAATGCTTTGTCATCATTGTGGGCATAAATCTTATTTAATTCGCGTTTGTAAAAATAAAAAAAAATGTGAATTATTGTTTTGGGGACCAGGTATAGAAAGGGTTTTTGAAGAGTTAAAAAAAATATATCCTGGTAAAAAAATAAAAATGTTTTCTAGCGATACATTAAAAAAAAATAAAGAATCTTATAACATGATTAATGATGTTGAAAAAAATAAAATTGATATTTTAGTAGGAACACAATTGATATCTAAAGGATTTCATTTCCCAAAATTGAATTGCATTGTAGTTGTTGATGGAGATTTTTCATCTCATGGTTACGATCTGAGATCCACAGAGAAAAATATTCAACTTTATCATCAGCTAAGTGGAAGGGCAGGAAGAGAAGCTAATTTATCTAAAATATTTTTTCAAACTTATACGCCAGATGATGAAGTTTTAATTAATTTGTCAAAAAATAATCCACACAATTTTTTAAAAAAAGAACTTCTTTTAAGAAAAGAAAAAAATCTTCCACCATTTTATCGACTTATATCTTTGATCGTTTCCGGCAAAAGTGAGCAAACGATTATGAAGTTTGCAATGCATCTAAAATTAGCACTCCCAAAAATTAAAAATGTTGATATTTTAGGTCCTGTGCTAGCTCCGATAATAAAATTAAAGAAAAACTATAGAAGTAGGATTTTAATAAAGTATCCAAAAAACTTATTTATACAGAAATATTTATCCAAATCTTTGAATAAAATAAAAATTGTACCAGGAATAAAACTTGAGGTTGATGTAGATCCAATTAATTTCAGCTAAACATAGGTTTTAAAGGCTTCAAATAGACAAAAAGATACAATATAAAAAGTTGAATTTACTAATATAATCTCTTACAAAACTAGTCTTTTAAGGAGCAAAAAATTGAGTTCAAAATCAACATTTTCAAATTCTACTGCAAAAAGCTATGCTTTAGCTTTATATGAGCTTTCTAAGGAAAGTTCTGCATCTAACGAAGTGGAAAAAGAAATGAAAAGTATTCAAAAATTATTAAACGATGCTACTGATTTTAAAGAAGTTGTTTCTAACCCCATGATAACGAAAGAAGAAAAAAAAAATGTCATATTAAAAATACTTGAACAAAATAATTTCTCAGAAATATCAAAAAAATTTTTAGGTTTTGTATCCAATAAAAATAGATTGTTTTTTTTAGAAAAGATTATTAAAGCTTATCTAAGCTTAGTTTCTATAAGTAAAGGCGAACTACAAGCTAAGCTAATATCTTCAAAGGAATTATCAATAGAAGAACAGCAAAAAATTAAAAAGGAATTTTCCCAAAATTTTAAATATTCACTAAATATAGACTACAAATATGAACCGGATTTAATTGGAGGATTAATTTTTCAAATAGGAAGTGTAATGATTGATACCTCAATTAAAACTAAATTAAAAAAAATAGAAAAAAATATGTTAGAGGTGCAATATGCAAATTAATCCATCAGAGGTAACAAAAATTTTAAAAGAACAAATTAAAAAATTTGGAGAAAAAGCAGAAGTATCTGAAGTTGGTCAAGTGCTTTCAGTAGGAGACGGTATTGCAAGAGTTTATGGTCTAGATAATGTCCAAGCAGGGGAAATGGTAGAATTTTCTGGTGGAATAAAAGGCATGGCTTTAAATTTAGAGAAAGATAATGTTGGTGTGGTTATATTTGGAGATGATCGATCAATTAAGGAAGGGGATGTTGTTAAAAGAACTCAAGCAATTGTAGACGCCCCTATAGGAAAAAGTTTATTAGGTAGAGTAGTCGATGCTTTGGGAAACCCTATAGATGGCAAAGGTGACTTAGATAAAAAAATAGAAAGAAAAAGAGTTGATGTTAAGGCCCCTGGAATAATTCCTAGGCAATCGGTAAATCAACCAATGCAAACAGGACTAAAAGCTATAGATAGTTTAATTCCAATTGGAAGAGGTCAAAGAGAACTTATTATTGGTGACAGACAAACAGGAAAGACTGCTGTTGCTATTGACACAATTATAAATCAAAAAGAAAAAAATAAATCAACAGATGAAAAAGATAAACTTTTTTGCATTTATGTTGCTATAGGACAAAAAAGATCGACGGTAGCTCAGATTGTTAAATCTCTAGAAGATGCAGGAGCAATGGAATATACAATTATTGTTTCAGCAACAGCATCTGACCCTGCACCTCTTCAATTTTTAGCACCTTATACTGGTTGTACTATGGGAGAATACTTTAGAGATAATGGAATGCATGCATTAATTATATATGATGATTTATCGAAACAAGCGGTTGCTTATAGACAGATGTCACTTTTATTAAGACGACCACCTGGAAGAGAAGCTTATCCGGGAGATGTTTTTTATTTGCATAGCAGATTACTTGAAAGAGCAGCAAAACTTAATGATGATAACGGTGGTGGATCTTTAACTGCACTACCTATAATTGAGACACAGGCAGGAGATGTTTCTGCTTATATTCCAACAAATGTAATTTCTATTACTGATGGACAAATATTTTTAGAAACAGAGTTATTTAATCAAGGCATAAGACCAGCGGTTAATGTGGGTTTATCAGTTTCTAGAGTTGGCTCAGCAGCCCAAACTAAAGCTATGAAAAAAGTTGCTGGATCTATTAAATTAGAATTAGCTCAATATCGAGAGATGGCTGCATTCGCACAATTTGGCTCTGATTTAGATGCATCTACACAAAAATTATTAAATAGAGGTTCTAAATTAACAGAACTCTTAAAACAAGACCAATATTCACCAATGCCAGTAGCGCAACAAGTTATTGCAGTATTTTCGGGTGTAAGAGGTTTTTTAGATGATGTAGCTCTGGCTGATATAAAAAATACTGAAAAACTAATTTATGAAGAAGTTCAATCATCGGCCCCAGAGATCATCGATAGCATTAATAATACGGGTAAGTTAGAAGAAGAAATAGAAAAAAAATTAATTTCTATTATTGAAAAATTTAAAAAGAATAAATAAAATTATGCCAAGCTTAGATGATTTAAAAAAAAGAATTTCTAGTGTAAAATCTACTCAAAAAATAACTAAAGCAATGAAAATGGTAGCTGCTGCAAAGCTAAGAAAAGCGCAAGAAAATGCAGAAAAAGGAAGACCTTATTCTGAAAAAATGAATAATATTATTCTTAACTTAAGCAACTCAATCTCTGATAAAGAAAATGCCTCAAAGTTTTTAGTTGGAACTGGAAAGGACAATATTCATTTGTGTGTTGTTATAACATCAGATAGAGGGCTTTGCGGTGGATTCAATACTAACATTTGTCGAAAAGCAAAAGTTTACTTTGAAAAAATTATAAAGCAAGGGAAAACACTAAAAATTTTTACTGTAGGCTCCAAGGGGCACGATCAACTAAAAAGAATGTATGGTAGTTATGTGGTAGAAAATGTTAATTTTAAAGGTTATAAAAAAATTAGTTATAAAGAGGCGGAAGAGGTTGGAAAAAAAATTATAAAATTATTTAACGATGGACAGTTCGATATATGCAAAATATTTTATAATCGTTTTAAAAATGTAATGACACAGATTCCTCAAGAACAACAAATAATACCAATTGAAAATAAAAAAAATGAAGAAGGAAAAAACTTTGACAATTTTTATGAATTTGAACCTGAAGAAGATGAAATTTTAAAAAATTTACTTCCAAAAAATATTTCCACCCAAGTTTTTACAGCTTTATTGGAAAATGCAGCAAGCGAGCAAGGATCTAGAATGACAGCAATGGATAGCGCCACAAGAAATGCAGGTGATTTAGTTGACAAATTAACAATAACTTATAACAGAAGTAGACAAGCAGTTATTACAAAAGAACTTATTGAAATAATATCAGGAGCAGAAAGTTTATAAAATGGATAATAAATCAGGAAAAGTAATACAAATAATTGGTGCAGTAGTTGATGTTGAGTTTGATGGACAATTACCAGAAATTTTAACTGCATTAGAGTGTGACAACTCTGGAAGCAGACTAGTCTTGGAGGTCGCCCAACATTTAGGAGAGTCAGGAGTAAGAACTATTGCAATGGATAGTACTGAAGGTCTTAAAAGAGGAGATAAGGTAATTAATACTGGGGCACCAATTCAAGTCCCAGTAGGACCAGAAACCTTAGGAAGAATAATTAATGTAATAGGAGAACCCATAGACCAAAAAGGTAAGATTTCTGCAAAAGAGCATTGGTCGATACATAGAGAAGCGCCAAAGTTTACTGATCAATCGACTGAAAGTGAAATACTTGCTACTGGGATTAAAGTAGTAGATTTATTAGCACCATATTCAAAAGGTGGAAAAATTGGACTCTTTGGTGGAGCGGGTGTCGGTAAAACTGTAATTATAATGGAGTTGATTAATAATATTGCCAAAGCTCATGGGGGGTTTTCTGTTTTTGCTGGCGTTGGAGAAAGAACAAGAGAAGGAAACGATTTATATCATGAAATGATAGAATCAGGTGTGATCAAACCCGATGGAAAAGGTTCAAAAGCAGCATTAGTTTATGGTCAAATGAATGAACCTCCAGGCGCGCGTGCTAGAGTTGCTTTGACAGGTTTAACAGTAGCAGAATATTTTCGTGACAAAGAAGGGCAAGATGTTTTATTTTTTGTTGATAATATTTTTAGATTTACGCAAGCAGGGTCGGAAGTTTCAGCTCTTTTAGGCAGAATACCTTCAGCTGTAGGATACCAGCCAACTTTAGCGACAGATATGGGAAATTTACAAGAAAGAATAACTACAACACATAAAGGATCAATAACCTCAGTTCAGGCTATATACGTGCCAGCAGATGATTTAACCGATCCAGCTCCTGCCACTTCATTTGCACATTTGGACGCAACAACAGTTCTGTCAAGACAAATTGCAGAGCTTGGAATTTATCCAGCTGTAGATCCATTAGATTCTACTTCACGAATTTTAGACCCAAGAATAGTTGGTGAAGAACATTATAGAGTAGCAAGAGAAGTGCAAAGAATTTTACAGAGCTATAAATCATTACAAGATATAATTGCGATTTTAGGTATGGATGAACTTTCAGAAGAAGATAAATTAACGGTTGTAAGAGCAAGAAAAATTCAAAAGTTTTTATCTCAACCATTTTTTGTAGCTGAAGTTTTTACTGGTTTTCCAGGAAAGCTTGTAGACTTAGAAGCAACAATTAAAGGTTTTGATGCAATATGTAAGGGTGAATACGATCATTTACCTGAAAATGCATTTTATATGGTGGGAACAATTGAGGAAGCAGTTGAAAAAGCAGAAAAAATGGCAAAAGAAACAGCTGCCTAATGGAAGATAATTTTAAAATTGATATAATTAGTCCAGAAAAGATTATTTTTTCAGATGAAATAAAAGCAGTGAAAGTTCCATCGTACGAAGGAGATATGAATTTATTAAAAAATCATATTTCAATAATATCTTTTCTTAGACCTGGCATTGTTCAAATTGCAAAAAAAGATGGAAGTTCTGAATTTTTTTTTGTAGAAGATGGGATTGTTGAATTTTTTAATAACACTTTAGTTTTGCTTTCAGCTACTGTGAAAAGTATAAAAAATATTTCAAAAGATTTTTTAGAAACATTAAAAAAAAGTACAGAAAAAGAAATTGAAAAAGAAAATACTTCGGACCAAGATCTTTATGTGCTTAACCATAAATTAGATACGATTAAAAATATAAAGATTTAATATAATTTTAAAAAATTCAATTCTTTCTTTATTTTTTTATAAATATGAATTTTAAATTTTACAGCAACACCAGGTAGCCTTGAAATTTTTATCCATTTCCAATCAAGGAATTCAGGATTTTTAGTATTGATATTTATTTCATCATTTCTTCCTAAAAACCTCATTATAAACCACCTCTGTCTCTGGCCTCTATATTTACCATCCCATACTCTACCTAAAAGTTTTTTTGGTAAATCATATTCAAACCAAAAATCTATTTCTTTTACTAATTTAATAGATATTATACTAGTTTCTTCCTTAAGTTCCCTTTGAGCAGCTGCTAGAAAATTTTCATTTTTATCAATTCCACCCTGTGGCATTTGCCAATAATCTTTAGGATTATCTATTCTTTTCCCTACAAAAACATTATTTTTATGATTTAATAAAACTATTCCAACGCCAGATCTTAATGGCAATTGCTTTTTAAATTTCATTTAACTTTAACCAACTAATAATTTAATAGCGTAATCAAGTTGGTTATCACTTTCGGTATTAATTGTGAAATCTTCACCTATTTCTTCAACTTTAATGTCAGGCATGACTCCAATTTCTGATATAGATTTTCCTGATGGTAAATAGTATTTAGATACTGTTAAACGAATTGCCCCTCTATTTTTAAGAGGTATAATTGATTGCACTGAGCCTTTTCCAAAACTAGTTTCACCTAATAATATTGCTCTTTTATGATCTTGAAGAGCACCAGCAACAATTTCAGATGCCGAAGCAGATCCGTTATTGATTAAAACAATTAAAGGCTTGCCATTAATTTGGTCACCTTTATTTGCAAAAAATTTTCTATTTTCCCTATTTTTTCTTCCTTTTGTTGAAACAATTTCACCATCATCAAGAAAAAAATTAGAAATTTCTATAGCTTGAGTTAATAAACCTCCAGGATTATTTCTTAAATCAAGAATGTATCCTACTACTTTGCTACTCTTTTTCATTTTAGAAATTTCATTTTTTAACTGCAAACTGCTATTTACATTAAACGCTCTTAACCTTAGATAGCCTATTTTTTTATCAATTAATTTGGCAGATACTGATCTTATTTCGATTATCTCTCTTTTAATTTTAAAAATTTTAGCTTTTTTTAAATTTTTTCTTCTTATAGTTATTTCTATAAAAGTATTTACTGGCCCTCTCATTAAATTAACAGCTTCCATAAGTGTTTTTCCACGAACTTGAGTACCGTTAATCTTTACAATATAGTCACCAGGTTTTATTCCTGCTTTAGCTGCAGGTGTATCGTCAATAGGAGTTATAACTTTAACCACACCAGATTCCATTGTGACTTCAATTCCTAGTCCACCAAATTCTCCACTAGTTTCAGTTTGGGATTCTTGGAAAGTTTCTTGGTTCATATAAGCAGAATATGGATCTAATGATTGTAATAAGCCATGGATGGCAGAATCCATTGCTTCTGATTGATCTATTTCTTCTACATATTCATTTTGAATTGTTTCTAAGACCTCACTAAAAAGATCAATTTTTTCATATAATTTATCTATATTTTGTGCTTGAGCACTAAAAAGTGTGTTTAGCGATAATATTATTACACTAGTAAAAATATAACTAAGATATTTTCTTTTTTTCATATCGACAATCTTTCTTTAGGAATTAATTCAGACCACATTTTTTCTAAATTATAAAATTTTCTTTTATCTGGATGAAAAATATGAACTATAATATCTTTTGCATCAATTAGTTTCCAATCATCACTTTCTCTACCTTCTAAATGACAATTTTTTACACCTTTTTTTTTAAGCTCATCAAATAGTATTTCTGACAAGGCTTGAATATGTCTAGAAGAAGTACCGCTAGCTATTATCATAAAATCAGCTATTGATGTTTTATTATTAAGGTTTATCGAAACTATTTGAACAGCTTTATTTTTACTTAAAATATTTTCCACGTCTTCTTTTAACTGATTAATTTCTTTATTATACATTAAAAACAACTTTACCAAAATTTTCTAATTAATGAAGATGAAATATTTATTTTCTTAGAGTTTATATAAATCCAATCATTCTTTTTAAGTCTTTTTGACGCAATTTGATGAACTTTATTTATAGAGTAATTTTCTCTTGCAAAAATTACTATTTTAGCAAGTTTTGGTATCTTTCTCCAATTGTACCATTTATGTAATTTAATGAGATTATCCGCACCTATTAAAAAGTATAATTCTTTTTTTTTATTTTTTTTTTTAATATAATTAAGAATATTATAAATACTACTAGATCTAACTTTGTCGTCAAAATAATTAATAAAAATTTTTTTTTCTTTTAAAACTAATTTTTTAGAAAGCTTAATTCTTATTTTGGTAGAAAAAAAAGGATCTTTTTTTAATGGATTTTTTTTGGTTATTATCCATAAAATTTTATTTAACTTAAGTTTTTTTAATGCAATTTTTGAAATATAAAGATGTCCTTTATGAGGAGGGTCAAACGTACCACCTAAGATGCCAACTTTTTCATAAATTTTTTTTTTATTTTTCTTCAAAGATTATTTCCTTATTTGCCCCTTACCATTTAATATATACTTATGTGTAGTAAGTTGTTCCAGTCCAACAGGACCTCTAGCGTGAAGTTTTCCAGTTGATATACCAATCTCTGCACCAAATCCAAATTCACCACCATCAGCAAATTGAGTTGAAGCATTATGTATTGCTATTACACTATTAACATTTGACAAAAATTTTTGAGCAGTTTTTTTGTTATTTGTTATAATCGCGTCTGTATGAGAAGTACCATGTTTATTAATATGGTATATTGCTTCATCTACACCGTTTACACATTTGACAGAAATAGTTGGTGAAAGATATTCTGTATCCCAGTCCTTTAACTTTGCTAACTTTATTTTGCTAGGAAAATACTTTATTATAGTTTTGTCTCCTATAATATTACATCCAGCTTTTGTTAACTCATTTAATATAGGCACACAATGGGTTTTCATGCAACTTTTGTCTATTAATAAAGTTTCTGCCGCACCACAAATATTAAAGTTTCTCATTTTTGCGTTTTTAACAATTTTAATTGCCATATTTAAATTTGATTTTTTATTTACATAAATATGACATATACCTTCTAGATGTCCAATTATTGGTATTTTAGATTTTGCTTTTACTTTTTTTACTAATCTTTTTCCTCCTCTTGGTACGATTATATCAACATAATTTTGCATTTTTGAAAGCAAGTAATCTACATTATCTCTAGAAATTTTGTTAATAAATTGAACACAGTTTTTATTACAATTTTTTTTTTTTAAAGCTTTTTGAAATAAAGTAGAAAGTATTTTATTAGAAAAAAAGGCTTCTGATCCCCCGCGTAATATTACAGCGTTACTAGATTTAAAACATAATGCAGCAACATCTGATGTAACATTTGGCCTACTTTCATAAATTACTCCTATTACACCAATTGGTATAGATATTTTTTTAATAGTTAATCCATTAGGTCTTTTCCATGAAGCTAAAATTTTTCTGACAGGGTTTTTAAGTTTTATTATTTTTTTTACAGATTTTATTATTTGGTCAATTTTATTATTCGTTAATCTCAATCTCTCAACTTTAGTATTTTTTTTCACTTTTGAAATATCTTTTTGATTTTCTTTTAAAATTAATTTTTTATTATTTTTTAAATAAATACAAAACTGTTTTAAAACATCATCCTTTTTTTTTGAATTTAAATGAAATAAATTGTTTGCAGCAATTTTTGCTTTTTTTCCAACTTCTTCCATATATAAATTTTTAGACATATTTAAACTTGCACAAGATCATCTTTATGAATTATTTCTTCTTTGCTAGAGTATCCAAGTATACTAATTATTTTACTGCTGTGAGAGCCCTTAATTTTTTTAATTTCTATTGAAGAGAAAGAAGACAAGCCTCTTCCCCATTCAATATTATTATTATTTTTTACCAATATATGGTCACCTTTTTCAAAATATCCTTTAACTTGTATTACCCCAGCTGGTAACAAGCTTTTTCCATTCTCAAGAGCTTTTACTGCCCCATCATCAACAATAACTTCACCTTTTGGAGCAACAGATCCAATTATCCATTTTTTTCTAGCGTCAAGTTTAGAAATTTTTGGTAAAAACCAGGTGCAATTGTTTTCCTCAATTATTTTTTTTATTGGGTTTTTATAATTTCCATTTGCTATTATCATGTAACAACCTGAGTGTTGGCAAATTTTAGCAGCTTCAATTTTTGTTTTCATTCCACCTGATCCATAAATACTTTCTGTATTTGTTGCATATTTTTTTATATTTTTATCTATATTTTTTACAATTGTTATTAATTTTGCATTTTTTGATTTTTTTGGATTACCGTTGAATAAGCCATCAATATCAGATAATAATATTAAACAATCGGCACCAATAATTTGTGATACTCTTGATGCTAGTCTATCGTTATCTCCATATTTAATTTCTGTTGTTGCGGTCGTGTCATTTTCATTAACGATTGGCACCACACCCATTGATAATAGATTATCAATTGTGCGTTTTGCATTTATAGATCTTCTTCTTACCTCCGTGTCATCTAAAGTAAGCAATATTTGAGAAATTTTTATTCCCTTAACATCAAAAATTTTTTTGTAAAAATTCATTAATATTATTTGACCAATGGATGCTATTGCTTGACTTTTTTCAATTTTAAGCCCCCTTTTTTTAATACCTAGGTATTCACAACCTAAGGCTATAGATCCAGACGAAACAATTATAATTTGTTTTTTCTCACTTATAAGTGACTTAACATCTTTAGCGAATTCTGTGAGCCACACTTTCTTTAGTTTTCCTTTTTTATCAATTAATGTTGAGGAGCCTATTTTAATTACAATTTTTTTAAATTTTTTTATATTCATTAACTTATTAATTTTTTTTTTATATCTGTTAAACCTTTATTTTGTATTACTGAAATTTTATAAATATTTTTTTTTATTTTTTTTTTAAAATTATTAATTTTTTTATCAATATCGC
>Ga0209709_10003186_pt1 | contig 13758 bp, 13 predicted proteins | sample ArcticOcean_MG_C_2_FD_187435 | JGI IMG/M metagenome (GOLD analysis project Ga0209709, IMG submission 187435) | Marine microbial communities from western Arctic Ocean - ArcticOcean_MG_CB4_136 (SPAdes) (version 2) | ecosystem: Environmental > Aquatic > Marine > Oceanic | place: Arctic Ocean... | reverse complement strand
AAGAGAAGTCTGATGGATATACAGTAAATACTCAATCAGTTAGATTGCGCAAATTTTATTGATTTTGAATGTTTAAAAGTTAAATATGCAAGAGCTGATGAGTGGGAGAATCAATAAACAGACATGCCTTTGTTTTGGAATTTATCCTTGATGCTTGCATTATAAGCACGGAAGCATGTTTCACGATCAAAGAATTATGTAATAATTTAAAGTATGACTATATACGACAGGTGAAATATGAAGATATTAGTTACGGGTGGTGCTGGCTATATTGGGAGTCATACATGTGTTGAGCTTCTCAATAGTGGTCATGAAGTAATAGTTATAGATAATCTTTGTAATAGTTCAAAAACATCATTAGAGCGAGTTAAAAAAATTACTCAATGTAATGAGCAACAAATTAAATTTTATAATAATGATGTGCGTGATAGGGTATCATTGGAAAATATTTTCAGAAACAATAATATTGATGCTGTTCTTCACTTTGCAGGTCTGAAATCTGTAGGAGAATCTACTGAAATACCGCTTGAGTATTATAATAACAATGTTGCGGGTACGATTGTTCTTATTGAAGAAATGGAGAGAGCTAAAGTAGGGGTCATCATCTTTAGTTCATCAGCAACTATATATGGAGATCCTGCTTCAGTTCCTATAAAAGAAGATGCACCAGTTAGCGCTATGAATCCATATGGCAGATCAAAGTTGATGGTTGAAGAAATACTTCAAGATCATTATAGTGCTAAATCAGACTGGAAAATAGGTTTGTTACGTTACTTTAATCCTGTTGGTGCACATAAAAGTGGTGAACTTGGCGAGTCTCCACTTGGTATTCCAAACAATATAATGCCATTTATTAGCCAGGTTGCTGCTGGTAAATTAAATAAATTAAATGTGTTTGGAGGTGATTATCCGACGCATGATGGTACCGGTGTAAGAGATTATATACATGTAGTTGACCTTGCTAAGGGACATATTTCTGCATTAAATGCTTTATTTGATGAAAACAATACATTTAAAAATGGCGGCATCCTTACTGTTAATTTAGGGGCAGGTCGGGGGTACAGTGTTTTAGAATTAATAAAATCATTTGAAGACGTTTCTGGTAAGAAAATCACATATGAAATCGTTGAAAGAAGAGCTGGTGATATTGCTGAATGTTACGCTGACACAAGATATGCAGAACAAGAAATAGGTTGGAAATCAAAACTTAATTTACAACAAATGTGTGAAGATACCTGGCGCTGGCAAATGAAAAATATGGATGGTTATTTAAATTAGAAGTAAGTCAAAATTTATAATTTAAATCAAGTGAGTAAGTTATTTATTGATCGTAGTAGATAACGTCCTAATATTTTTTATATTTTTATAACTTTTTTATTAAGTGGTTTTTAAAATGAAAATAATCGATAGGCTTTCTACATTCTCCAATACAATTGCAAATACAGTTTGTATTGATAAAGCTGGCAAGACACTTACAACTGATGATGGTTTTAATATTGTTGTATCAGAATTGGAACAGTTACGTGCCCGAAAATCACATGTCTATGTGATTGGTAATGGTGGAAGTGCTGGTATTGCAAGTCATATGATTATTGATTTGATCAATATGTCTAAAATTAAAGCACATACTTTATATGACTTATCTATGATTACCTGTATAGCAAATGACCATGGTTATGAGAATGTTTTTAAATTCCCTCTTGAAGTAATGCTTAATGAAGGTGATATGCTAATCGCGATTAGCAGTTCAGGGGCATCGGATAATATTTTGAATGCAGTAAAATATGCTGAGTCGAAAAATATTTTCACCGTTACTTTATCTGGGTTTTCTGTAGAAAACAAATTAAAAAAAATGGGTAATCTGAATATTTGGTTGAATTCAAATGACTATGGTATTGTTGAAATTGGTCATGCCTTTTTACTTCATAATATAGCTGATAGGCTAGCAGTTAATTATCAAAAATAATTTATGTTACCTAATAGATTTTTTTATTTATAGAAATAATTTAAGCAAGGAGAATGTTAGTTGAAGTGTTTAGTAACAGGTGGAGCAGGATTTATTGGAAGCCATTTAGTTGATTTATTGCTTGGTCAGAATCATGAAGTTGCAGTGCTCGACAACTATAGTACCGGACGAAAGGAAAATCTAGATCATGTAGCTGACCGTATTAAACTTGTTGAATGCGATTTGGCAACACCAGGGGAATGGGTTAATGAATTTAAAGATATCGACTGGGTTTTTCATCTAGCATCGCTTGCTGATATAGTACCTTCAATTCAAAATCCTGAATCTTACCATCGGGCAAATGTCGATGGTACGTTTTATGTTTTACAAGCTTGTCGTCATGCCAATATTAAACGGTTTGTTTATGCCGCATCATCATCATGTTACGGGATACCAGATACTTATCCGACTCATGAAACAGCAGAAATTAGACCACAATACCCATATGCATTAGCAAAAAGAATGGGTGAGGAACTGGTTATACATTGGTCACAGGTGTACAAATTACCTGCAATTTCATTACGGTTCTTTAATGTTTACGGGCCTCGATCGCGTACATCCGGTACTTATGGAGCTGTCTTTGGTGTCTTTCTAGCACAAAAATTGGCAGGTGAACCGTATACCGTAGTTGGGGATGGGAAGCAAACACGTGATTTTACGTATGTAACTGATATCACACAGGCGTTACTGGCTGCAGCAAAGAGTTCAAACTCTGGAAAAATTTATAATGTTGGCAGTGGTACAACAGTATCAGTGAATCGAATTGTAGAATTACTTGAGGGTGATAAAGTTTATGTCCCCAAAAGACCTGGAGAACCAGACTCTACATTTGCAGACATTACACAAATAACAAATGATTTGGATTGGAAACCCAGTGTGCCTATTGAAGAGGGAATAGCTTCCATTCTTGAAAATATTGACTATTGGACAGATGCACCTGTCTGGAAGCCTGAGACAATTGCAGATGCTACCGAAGATTGGTTTAAGTATCTTGGCGAGTAACTTTAATTGAGAGAAACAAGCGCCTTATTATTAGCTGCTGGCCTAGGAGCAAGACTTCGACCATATACGGAACATTGGCCTAAGTGCTTAATGCCAGTTCAAGGCCGCCCTTTACTTGAATATTGGTTTTCGATCTTACAAAAAGTAAAGATAAGTAATGTACTTGTAAATACACATTATCACTCCGATCTAGTAATGGATTTTCTTCACAGGCCAAGTCTTATTGATTGGGTCAAATCCACATATGAAAAGAACTTGTTTGGCACAGCGGGAACTCTTCGTGTTAATAATAATTTTTTTCGTGGCAACACTATTTTATTAGTACATGCAGATAATTTATGTTGTTGTGATTTTTTACAGTTTTTAAACTTCCATCATAATGAAAGGCCTAAGGGAACTGTCATGACCATGATGACATTTAAAACACCTAAACCAACAACTTGCGGTATTGTAGAAATTGATAAAGATGGTGTTGTTCAAGAGCTTCATGAAAAAGTATTAAATCCTCCCAGTGATTTAGCTAATGCAGCCGTTTACCTCCTTGAACCTGAAATAATTGATTGGATACTCCAGCATCCTAAAGTATCTGATTTTAGTACTGAGGTACTGCCGCACTTTGTTGGAAGAATAGCAACATGGAGGAATACCAATGTTCTCCGTGATATTGGTTCGATTGATATGCTAAAAGATGCCCAAAGTGATAACTGTGTGGTGCCTGATTGGCCAGATGATAGCTGGAATAAGAACTTTTTAAATAACCCAATACACCAACAAATTTTATAATGATTTTATGATTGATACTTCGCACAAAATTTTTACAATTAATGATGGATCTATTAAAAATATCGTCGGTAGCGGGAAAAAGCTGGTTGTTTGTTATGGGCATTTTAATGTTATCCATCCTGGACATATGCGTTACCTTAAATATGCACGAAGCTTAGGTGATAGTCTAATTATTGCATTACTACCCGACGCAGAATTCCATGGTTTAGGATCTAAAAACTATTATCCTGAAAATGATCGAGCAGAAGGCGTTTCGTTGTTACATATTGTTGATAGTGTTGTAATACTCAAAAAGGGAAAGCTTGATAGTTTAATGGAAGTAATAAAACCATCAATTTTGGTTTTAGGTAGTGAGCATGAAAATGAGCGAGATGAAAATATTGATTCTGCGATTTCAATATTAGAAAAACAACAAGGTAAAGTAGTTTTCCATGCAGGTGAAACACACTATGGCAATACTGACTTATTATATTCAGGAATAGATGACTTAGAATTAGAAAAAATATCCTTATTTAAGAAAGCTTGTAGTAATCAAAATATTGAACTAAAGGCTCTTGAGAAGCGGCTAGATGAAATTAAAAATGTAAATCTTCTTGTTATAGGTGATACGATTGTTGATCAATATGTAGCTTGTGACGCTATGGGAATGAGTGCGGAAGCTCCCGTTTTAGTTGTTCGTGAACTTGAATCACGTGAATTTATAGGTGGTGCCGCAATTGTGGCCTCGCATTTAAGGGCTTTAGGAGCAAGCTGCTATTTTTTATCTGTGGTTGGCGATGATTTGCACGCAGGCCACGTTAAAGAAGAATTGACCAAATGTGATGTTAAAACACAACTAATTTTAGATCCTAGCCGACCCACCACGTACAAAATTAGGTACATGGTAGATAATCAAAAATTATTCAGAGTGAGTCAACTTAAAGAACATAAGATTTCAACGGAAATTGAAGAACAAGTAATTGAGAAAATTTACAAGTTAGCTCCTAATCTAGATGGTATTCTCGTAAGCGATTTTGTGTATGGTGTAATTACAGAAAAAGTCCTTGATACAGTAAAAGAAGTTGCATCTAAATATGGATTGAGAATCTTTGGCGATGTACAGTGCAGTAGTCAATTGGGTAAAGTTACTAAATTTAAGGATTTTGATTTAGTTTTTCCAACGGAACGAGAAGCTCGTTTAGGTATGGAAAATAATGTAGATGGTATTGAAAGGATTGCCAATTCATTGATGCAAGAATTAGATTCAAATGAATTACTCATAACGTTGGGAGCTGAAGGGTTCATTGCTTATTCAAAGCAAGAAGATGGCTTTATGAACAGACAATATTATCCTGCTATGACAGCAAATCCAGTGGATGTTACCGGTGCAGGTGATTCTATGTTTGCTGCCATGTCGGCATGTGTAACTGCTGGAGCATCTCTCATGGAAGCATCTGCGATTGGAGCCTGTATGGCATCCCTAGCTGTCCGTGAAACTGGAAATCAGCCAATAAGTGGAAAAAAATTAAAAAAATATTTAGCACACATATGCAATCATAGTGTTCATTAACAAAAAATAGAGAAGATATGAAATGCCAACAATTATTGCCACTTCAAAGCCAGTAAAAATGCACATTGTGTCAGATCAATACGGTATTGATAGTCACAAGTTAGCTTATCATCCAGCAAGAGTTGCGCAGTTACTTGAGGTTGGTGACGATTGGGAAAAGGCAAAAGAAGTATATCCAATCTATCTTGAAATGGCTCCTGTTGGAGCTTGTAACCATCGATGTACATTTTGTGCTGTAGATTATATCGGTTATAAGGCTCGCATGTTAGATGTGGATATTCTAAGAGAGCGTATACCTGAAATGGGTAAGCTTGGAGTAAAGAGTATTATGTTTGCAGGGGAAGGTGAGCCTTTGTTACATAAGAAAATAAATGAAATTGTTAAAATAACAAAAGATGCGGGTATAGATGTTTCATTTACTACAAATGCAACAGCATTAACTAGTAAATTCATTGAGCAGTCAATGGCGCTAACATCATGGATAAAAGTTTCCTTAAATGCGGGAACGGCTGAATCTTACGCAAAAATACACCAAACTAAAGAGAGAGACTTTAATAAAGTTATTGAAAACCTTAAAAAAGCTGTTAAGTATAAGAAAGATAATGACTTAGATTGTGTACTAGGTGTCCAAGCGTTGTTGCTGCCCGAAAATGCTGATGAAATGAAAAGGTTAGCTTTAATTTGCCGAGATGAAATTGGTTTGGATTACTTAGTTGTGAAACCATATTCGCAACATAAATTTAGTGATACGCATGTATATGAGAATGTAGATTACTCAGAATACTTATCATTAGGTAAAGAGCTAGAGGAATTAAATACTGAATCTTTTCAGGTCGTATTTCGAGCTAATACAATAAAGAAACTCCTCAATGAACACTCTGAAAGATATACTAAATGTAAATCGACCCCCTTTGTTTGGGGGTATGTTATGGCAGATGGTGCAGTTTATGGTTGTAGTGCATATCTATTAGATGAGCGTTTTGATTATGGAAGCATTAATGAAAATTCTTTTAAAGAAATCTGGCAAGGAGACAAACGTAAAGAAAATTTCCATTATGTCCAAGATAAACTAGACATTTCAGAATGTAGAATGAACTGCCGTATGGATGAAGTAAATCGGTATTTATTTAATTTAACAGAAAATGCTATTCCCCATGTTAACTTTATATAAAAATTTAATATGAAATTGCATTCTATAAATTTTAATTGATTGAGAGTACTTAAATGCGTATAGGCATTGATCTTGATAATACTCTTATTTGTTATGATAAAGTTTTCACTGCTTCTGCAATAACATCTGGCTTAGTAAATGAAAACTGGCAAGGTAATAAAGAACAACTTCGAGATTATATTCGCCAATTGCCTAATGGGGAATATCAATGGCAACAATTACAAGGATATGTTTATTCTGAAGCAGTTGTAAATGCAGAGGCATTTCCGGGTGTTTTCAGGTTTTTATGGCGAGCCAGATTAAAGGGATACCAGTTATTTATTGTTAGCCATAAAACAAAATTTGCTCATCATGACTCTTCGAAAAACCTTCGAACCCCAGCATTAAAATGGTTGAAGGAAAAAAATTTCTTTAATCGATCATCGAGCTCTTTGATAGATGAAGTATATTTTTTGTCCACTCTGGAAGAAAAGATAGAAAAATTTAATAAACTTAATCTTGATGTGCTTATTGATGATTTAAAAGAGGTTGTTGAACATCCCTTATTAGAGCCTAAAATAAAATCTTTTCATTTTGGAGGAGAACAATTTATATCGTGGATGGGTATTGAAAATAATTTACTTGGGCATATTGATGAAAAAGATTGTTATAAGTTAATCGAGCATGTGTCGATGGGAGATCCCTCATCTTGTCAAGCATACAAAGGCGGAGGTAATAGCTCGGTTTGGAAGGTTGAAATGAAAGATAGCCTGCCACTCACTATTAAGTATTATCATAATGATTCAACCCATAACGATAGAAGAGTGATTGAAAAGCTTGCTATAAGCGTTATGCAAAAAAATGGTATTGAAAATATCCCCAATATTGTATCTACGGATAATGATATCGAAGTTTCCGTGTTTGAACATATTGATGCAAAAGTTATAAAGACCTTAAATGAATCTAAAATAAAAGAAGTCTCTGTTTTTATTGAAAAGTTAAATGTTGTAAAAGAAAAAATTAAAAGTGATTTTCCTTTGGCGTCAGCCGCCTGTTTAACTGGGGCAGATATTTTCAAACAAATTAACTTTAGGCTTTTAAATTTTCAGAATGCTCGTTTAGAAAATGATGAGCTTGATAGCTTTATATTAGACAAGTTCAATCCTTTTCTTGAGTTATTAGAAAAATGGGCTAAAGAAAACTGGCCAAATAAAACAGAGTTTAGTACACCTCTTGGAATTTCAAAGCAAACCTTAACTCCATCAGATATAGGTGCACATAATATGTTAGAGGATGATGTGGGGAATATTTATTTTATTGATTTTGAATATTTTGGCTTAGATGATCCAGTAAAAACAACATCTGATTTTTTGTGGCATCCAAAAAATAAAATTGATATTGAAATGGGAAAGTATTGGGTAATGCTTATGACGAGTATATTCAATAAAACTGATCCTGCTTTTTCTCAACGTTTAGCTATTTCATGGCCTCTTTATGGCCTATGTTGGTGTCTGATATTATTAAATGAGTATCGAAACAATGACTGGCAGAAACGAATTCAGTCAAAAGGATATCTACAAAATGAATATACAGCGATAAAACATGAGCAGCTTGAAAAAGCAAATAATCTATTAGATTTTATAAAGTTAAACTATCAAAAATTTCCATATGTTAATAAGGTTTAAGAATAATGGATGAACAGTCGAAAATATTAAGGCGTTTGGTGATAACTGCTTTTGAAGCAGATAAGCGCGGCCATGTTGGGGCGACGATGTCATTAATTGAGATGCTACGTGTTTTGTATGATAGTTTTCTTAGGTACCGTCCTAGTGAGCCTGGCTGGGAAGATCGAGACCGGCTATTATTAAGTAAAGGCCATGGCTGCTTGGCACTTTATGCTGTCTTGTCTAATAAGGGTTTTTTTCCAGAAGAAGAGTTGAAGACATTTTGCAAACATAACTCGAGACTTGGTGGCCATCCTGAGAGTGGTAAATTACCTGGAATAGAAGCGTCAACAGGTGCATTAGGACATGGATTACCTATCGGTGTTGGAATGGCTGTAGCTGCAAAAATAAAAGGTAAACAGACTCGAACTGTTGTTGTCATGGGTGATGGTGAGCTTAATGAAGGTTCTGTTTGGGAGGCTGCTTTATCAGCTTCGACGCATAAACTATCAAATTTGATTGTATTTATTGATAGTAACAAACTTCAATCATATGGACCAACGACTCAAGTAATTAACATGGGGAGCCTAACTGAAAAATGGTCAAGCTTTGGTTTTAATGCAGTAGAAGTAGATGGTCATAACGTAGATGAACTTGAAAAATTAGCTAGTCAACTCCCACTTGATTCTAAAAAACCAACTGCAGTTATTTGTAACACAATAAAAGGCAAAGGTTTTCCATATGCAGAACAAAACCCTAACTGGCATCATAAATCCAAAATGGATAAAGAATTGATTGCTAAAATGTACAAGTGCTTGGAGTAGTAGATAATGCGTAGAGTTTGCCTTCAAAGTGTTCATGAACTTGCAATTAAAGATGAGCGCGTAGTTTTTATTGGTTCAGATTTAGGGCCAGGTACATTAGATGAAATGGCTAAAGATATTCCTGAGCGTTTTTTTATGGAGGGTATTAGTGAACAGCATATTATAGGTATGTCTGCAGGAATGGCCATGGAAGGGTTTATTCCATTTGTGAACACGATTGCCTCTTTTTTAACTCGACGGTGTTATGAACAGATAGCGATGGACTTGTGCCTTCATGATTTGCCAGTGCGCTTAATTGGTAACGGAGGTGGAGTAGTCTACGCGCCACTTGGGCCTACCCATCTAGCGATAGAAGACATTGCAATTATGCGGGCCTTGCCAAATATGACAGTTATTGCTCCCTGTGATGCAGATGAAATGGGTCGTTTGATGAGAAAAACGCTAGATTGGCCCCATCCTATCTATATTCGTTTGGCAAAAGGTGGGGATAAAATTGTAAGTAAAGACGAATTTGAGATAGGCAAAGCAATCATCTTACGTGAACCAGGAGATGGTTTATTTATAACGACGGGTGTTATGACACAACTCGCACTAGAAGCCGCTGAAAGACTTAAAACTGACTTTGGGATTAAATGTGGTGTTTTGCATATTCATACAGTAAAACCAATAGACTCTGAAGCCTTAATGCACTGGCTTCCAAAAGTTAATGCCGTAGTTACTGTTGAGGAGCATACACGCATTGGCGGATTAGGTAGTGCAGTACTTGAATTTTGTAGCGATGAAATGTCAGAGCAGGCAGCAAAGATAACAAGAATCGGTATTCCTGACCAATTTTCTGAAAATTACGGTAGTCAAAATTCTTTGTTAGAACACTGGGGAATCACATCAGAGTCACTTTGTGATTCTATGAGAAAACAACTTAATAAAGGCTGACCATGTTTCTTAACGAAGATGAAATTAAGCTTGAAAATGAATATCTGGAACAAGGCTATGTCATCCGTCCCGCTGCGGATCTAGAAGCTTTAGAATGGATACGCAATAAATTTATTCTCCTAATTGCTGAGACATTAGACTTTGAGGTCAATGCAAATCCAGAGACTATCCTAAACTTAATCCACCAACATATTTCAGTCCAAGATCTTAATGATTTTAGGTTGAAAATAATCCGAGATGTTAATGCAATAGATGGCATGCGAGAGATGTATTTCAGAGTTGCTCGCCCTTATTTAGAGGCCTTGGTAAGTAATGAATTATCAATGCAGTTAAGAGTAAATTTAAGCATACAGTTTCCTGAAGACGAAAGTTCATTGCTACCTGTTCATGCTGACACTTGGTCTGGTGATTCGTCTTTTGAAGTTGTGGTTTGGCTTCCATTAGTAGACTGTTACGCAACTAAGGCGATGTATATTTTACCACCCAAACCTTCGGAAGAATTGAGTAAAAACTTTGTTGAGCGTGCAGGAAAGAGTAGTGAAAATCTTTATCAATCTATTCAAAATGATGTCAAATGGCTCAAAGTTGCTTATGGTGAGGTGATTGTTTTTAATCAAGCTCTACCTCACGGTAATCGAATTAATAATGAGACGGAAACCCGATGGTCAATGAATTGCAGATTTAAAGGTGTTTTTACGCCCTATGGAGATAAGAAGATTGGTGAGTTTTTTGAGCCTATTACGTTACGTGCTGCATCAAAAACAGGTATGGCTTACAAACATCCAAAAACATCATGAAAAAGGTACGAGGTTATATCTATAGTCGACCATTCATGGGGGAGCGTGTCCCGCAGCATGCCCAAAACATAGTGATACGTGACTACTGTGAACGTAATGGTTTGCACTTTCTACTTAGTGCAGCAGAATATGCGATGGCAGATTCAGACTTAATATTAGAGCAAGTACTTTTTGAGTTGAAAAATATTGATGGGATCATTGCTTATAGTTTATTTCAGCTGCCTGAAGATAGTATTAAACGTCATCATATCTATAACCAGATAATTGATATGGAAAAAAACATGTATTTTGCAGTTGAAGGGTTGAGTATGACCACTATTCAGGATTGTGAACGAATCGAAACGTTGTGGTGCGTTCGTCAAACTTTACCAAATTGTAGTAAATACGTTTAATAGAGGTAATAAATACATGCTAAGACAAGTCATATGCAGAGTCAGGTCTGGTGGGTTGGATTGTGGAAAGAACGTTGAAAGATGTTTGGTTTTCTAAAGAGAACAATCAGATCCTACAATTCTTTGACAAAAATCATTGATCCTTTGTTTAATTAAAGAGTAGAGCAAGTCATGGGACAAATTCGAAACATTGTAACGCCACTGCATCAGGCAACCAATCGTGATTGTTTAGCGCGTATGGTTGATGACAAGGTTAAATGTATGGAAATTGCCAAAAAATATGAAAAAGATTATTGGGATGGTGATCGTCGACATGGCTATGGTGGATATAAATATATGCTTGGCCGCTGGAAGCCTGTTGCTGAAGCTTTGATTCAAACATATAAACTTGGTCCTGATTCTAAAGTTCTAGATGTCGGTTGTGGTAAAGGTTTTTTATTAGATGAAATGTTGTTGTTAGAACCAAAACTGCAAATTACAGGGTTCGATATTTCTGAATATGGACTTAGCTGCGCAAGTGATTTAGTCAGGCCCAATCTATTTATACATCAGGCTCAATCAAAATATCCGTTTGTTGATAATGAGTTTGATTTGGTTATATCTCTTGGTACCTTGCATAATTTACGGTTGTTTGATCTCAAGGACGCACTGATTGAAATTGAACGTGTGGGTAAGCAAGGTTATGTCATGTTAGAAAGTTACAGAAATGAAAAGGAGCTTTTTAACCTTCAATGCTGGGCTCTCACATGCGAATCATTTTTTGATAAAAAAGAATGGATGTGGTTATATGATCAGTTCGGTTTTACTGGAGACTACGAATTTATTTATTTCTAACCTTGGTAATATAAAAAATCTAAAAATTAATAGAAGCTAATCGCTCTTCCTTAACAAAACTCTCTTGGTATATCGGCTATTTTTATATAAAGAATTTCCAAATATATATTGTTCGAGATAATAAAAAGAGAATGTGAAATGACAGATAAAGACAAAATGCTTAACTCTGAAAAAAATAGTTCACAGGCCGCTGCTACCTCTGAAAATGCTCTGGACTTCTATGATTTGTGGAACATGCTAGTGCGTTGGAAAGCAATGGTGATTGGTGTTGCTTTTGTAACATTTTCTGTAATTGTAGCCAATGCACTTTTTAATGCTCCATCACCTTTGTATAAGTCTACAGCGTATCTATCACATCCATTATTGGACGATATTGAGGTGCTAGATGGAGAATATTTTTCAAAAGAAAACATTTTTAATGATTTCGTCAAAAATTTAGAATCACGGGCTTTAAGATTTCGCTATTTCAATGAAAATAATGTTTTGGAAAAATTTCCATTTGATTCCTCTTTTGATGTGGCACATGTATTTGAGGAAAATTTCAATAAGATGCTCTTTATTAGCAGGAAAGGTGATCAAGTACGACTAAGCTTTAAAGGACCGCACAGTGAGTTAGCAGCCGAATGGGTGAATGGTTTTGCTATGCTGGCGAACGAACAGACAGCTCATGAATTAGTGCAGAAGAAAATTGCTAAATGGGCCAGTTATCAGGCCGGTTTAAACAATCAAATGAATGATTTGCGTACGAAAATTGCTAAAAAGTGGAGGGCTGTCAAACAGTTGCGCAGGGCAGCCAAAGAAAAGCGTGAAGAAAGAATAGCCCAGTTAGAGGAAGCTGTACTTATAGCTGAATATGCTGGAATAAAGGAATTTTTAGTGCCGTACAAATTGTCGCCTCTGTATTTAAGAGGCACAAAACACTTATTAGCAGAAGTTAAAGTATTACGAGGAAGTAAGAATCAAGTCCCTGTTAGTATTGATATGGAAAATGAGCAGAAGGCCCCTGATTATTTGCAGAATGAACTTGACGATGTACAAGCTAAGTATGATTCACTTAAGATCGCTAAGTCTGATTTATTGCATGCGTATGTTTCCACCATGCGGATTTTGCAGATAGCAACGGTTTCTGCTAGACCCTTGAATAAACCAGTCTTTAGGTGGGTTTTGTTGACTGGGGCTTTTAGTGCTCTAGTTTTGGGGTTTCTGATGGCTATTTTTGCTGACTTTATTGTCAGGGCGCGTGAGAAGAGGGCTTTGGATTAAGCCATAAATGTTCATCATAATTGAATAAAACATTGAAGCTATGAATCAGGTAAATTATGCAAATTGATTACTTATGGAGAGGATATATTTGAAGAACTCTTTTCTTAGTAAAGGTGGTTTAGGTAAATTAATACAAATATGGGGTCATTTGACTCGGCTCCGTAAACGGCAATTCGTATTACTCCTTTGCTTAATGTTGGTTAGTGCCTTTGCAGAAGTGGTGAGTTTAGGTGCGGTACTTCCTTTTTTAGGAATTCTAACCGCTCCCGACAAAGTCTTTAATTATCCGTTAATTGCAAATTTAGCGCAGTCATGGAATATTGAAAATGCTGAACAAATGATATTGCCTTTAACTGTGGTTTTTATGGTTGCTGCTGTAACAGCAGGGATGGTTCGTCTGCTTTTAGTCTGGGCGAATATTCGCTTTTCAAATGCGTGTAGTGCAGATCTTAGCATTGATGTTTACAAGCGTACTCTTTACCAACCTTACAGTGTTCACATAGCACGTAATAGCAGCGAAGTTCTGAGTGGGATAAACAAGATTGGAATTATTCAATCAGTA
>Ga0209709_10003185_pt1 | contig 13765 bp, 12 predicted proteins | sample ArcticOcean_MG_C_2_FD_187435 | JGI IMG/M metagenome (GOLD analysis project Ga0209709, IMG submission 187435) | Marine microbial communities from western Arctic Ocean - ArcticOcean_MG_CB4_136 (SPAdes) (version 2) | ecosystem: Environmental > Aquatic > Marine > Oceanic | place: Arctic Ocean... | reverse complement strand
GCATCCCCACGAAATTGCACGGAGAGCTGACTAAATGCGCAATAGGGTGAATAGAGTAACTGCAGCCATTCTTGGAGTGATCTTTTGTGCTGCAAAATACCAATTAGTCCGAGGGCAGCATTCACTAAGGGGGTATCCGACAATGCTGTGCCCGCACTAATATTGACCACGGTTTCGGTGCCCTGGGTGTTAAGTGCTTCACCAACTAACCGCGTCACCTGATGGAGATTGTTATTGAGGTCCGGCACAACGATGCCAATACGTTGCTGGGGGTTGGCCGCTAATTGCTGGGCGGCCCAGCTGGATGCCAGGCGCAATTCCTGTTGTCGATCCTGGGCTTCAATGCGATAGGTACCGCCAATGTCACTTTTGGTTATTGCCTGTATAGCGATCACAGAACTGCTGGCACTGGCGATAATACTGGCGGGCAATGGCGGATTAGACTGAAAACCGTAGAGTAGGATCTTCCTATCCTGTGCCAGTGCGCCACACTTAAAGCCCTGCTCAATAAGCTGCCAGGCATGCTGCTGGGTCACTAGATTGTTTCTCTTCAGCAGTTCATTAAAATGGTAAAACCAGCGATTAAAATACTTAACCGCAGGGGTGTCACCTGGCACCTTATCTACACTGAGATTCCAATTTTGAAGGATCTTTAATGTGTCACCAGCAATTTTGGCATAGCTGCTGCTGTGCTCGGCATCTTCTTTGGCGATAGCCTTTTCCCAGTAATACCGGCTTTGCTGGGTGCCGACCACGCAAAGACCTCGGACTAGCTCATGGTTTTGATCCTGAAGTTCATCCCAGCAATACTTGAGCCAGTGGTCAATGGAAAAGACTCTTGGCGCCAGCCAAACGGAGTGCTTCGTATCCATGGCCCATGCATCGATTATTTTTGCGGCCAGACGATGGTTTGGCGTCAAAATTAGATGCTCGCTTTGAATAGCTTCGCGAAAGGGGGCTATATTTATAAGTGGTGGCAACATCCCTGAATAGGCAACTTTTATTATCGATTAAAGAGATCAGTATAATCGCAAAACAGCGGTGCAATTGACAGTAGGCTGATACAATAAAGTTATGCAGCTATTTAATGATATGAATTTTCTTTTCTGGGCTTTTGGAGGGCTTCTTGTAGGGCTTTCCCTCGGTGTGTTTATCAGCCAGTGGCTGAGTCGTGCGAGCCGCTTAAAAGCAGATACCGACCTTGTTGAGCTTGGCACCATACGCCTAGAGCTCACAACCGCTAACGGTGTACTTGAGCAGCGCCTTATCGGCCAGCAACATCAGTATGAGGCGCAGCTTAAGCTGCTGCAAGAAGCCAAGCAGAGTCTAGGGCAGGAGTTTGAGAATCTCGCCAACCGTATTTTTGATGACAAACAGGCCAAGTTCTCACTGCAAAATAAAGAGGCACTAGAAGTCACTCTGAGTCCGTTGCGTCGAGATATAGGCGATTTCCGCAAACAGGTCGAAAGTGCCTATGATAAAGAGAATGCCGATCGTAATAAGTTAGCGGGTCAGATTAGTGAACTTCAAAAACAAACCTTACAGATTTCTGCTGATGCAGTGAGTTTGGCAAATGCTCTGCGCGGCGATAACAAAGCTCAGGGTAACTGGGGTGAATTTGTATTAGAGAAGCTGCTGGAAGACTCTGGTCTGACCAACGGCCGAGAATACGATACTCAGGTGGCGCTCAACGATGATACAGGCAAGCGCCGCAACCCGGACGTGATCATCCACCTACCGGAGGGGCGGGATATTGTGATTGATGCCAAAGTTAGCCTTGTCGATTACGAACGCTATTTTCACGCCCCGGATGAAGACACCAAACAGCAATGTCTGCACCAACATTTGGCGTCTATGCGCGCTCATGTAAAAGGTTTGAGTGGTAAGGACTATGAAAGTCTTGAAGGCGTTAATAGCCTTGATTTTGTATTGATCTTTGTGCCCATTGAATCCGCCTTTATGCTGGCGCTGGATCATGATCCCGAGATGATGCGGGACGCGTATGATCGAGGCATTATTCTGGTGAGCCCCAGTACCCTCATGGTGACCCTGAGAACCATCAAGAACCTATGGCGCTACGCGGATCAAAACCGCAATGCCCAGCTCATCGCCGATAAAGCGGGCGCCTTATATGATCAATTCGTCAGCTACGTTGAAGCGCTTGATGACGTCGGGAAACATCTCGATAAGAGCAAAGATGCCTGGGAAACTGCGCGTAAACGCTTGACATCCGGTCGTGGAAATCTGGTGCGACGCACCGAAGAACTGAAAAAACTTGGCGCCAAAACTAAGAAAAACTTGCCCGATGACCTGCGTTTAATAGACGAGTCAACGGCCATGCCTGATCGTGATAATACAGCTGAAGAGGATTAAAAATGACGCCGACTACTAGTATTGCAGCGGCCATTATTATTGTAATGATGCTGGCTACCTATGCCGCCTATCTGGGGTTGCAACTGCGTAAACAGAGTCAAGAACAGCGAGCCCTACTGGAAAGTCTTGAACAGGCGCGTGTTCAAAAAGACAAAGAGGCCCGCCAATCCATACGAATAATTTCACGGGCCCTAGTGCAGAAGGAATTAAGCGATACAGAAGCGGCTATGCGGATAGGCTTTCTATCCCAGCAAGTGATGGCCAGCTCTGCAGAGACCGAGCTTTTTTCAGTCTTTAAGCAGCTCGCAGAAGCGACATCGCATATTCCAATTCTGGATGACTGGGCCAACCTAGAGCGCACAGAAAAACGTCGCTTTACCCTTGAGCGAGAAGGTATCGAAAAGGACTACTCAGCGTTTATTCTTGCCAGCGCCAACGAGCTAGTTGGGATACCACTAGCGTTCTCCTTTCAACGATAAAGTCCCTTCTTAAGCGGAAGCTGCCGCGATCATTTAAGTAACGATCGATTGAGGCTGGCAGCATAATTATGGTATTAACTGATCCTCTCCCAGCTCAACATAGTGAATCTGAAGCCCTGGAAATTGGTTTGACGGAATATAATGAATTCTATAGAAGCACTGTCTTTAGAGAGAAAGTATCATCATTCTTTAAAGATGAGTCAGATGTTAGTCTATTTTAATCATTTATCAAAAGGGACACTGTTTAATATTATAAGGGGTTTTGGCTTCAGGCTAGCGTTGCGTTGTATCACTCCGTGTTGTTGATTGAGATTCGCAAAGCCTCATAGCGCTGGACAATTGGCCGGAACCGCAAGGGATCAGTCTTCGCTTTCTGGCGATAGTGGGCCACAATCCTGTGCCAGTATTCCTGATGGGCGGGGTCTAGCCAATGCCACATGGTACTGCCAGTATCAGCAACAGGTTCATATGCGCTTTTAGAGACATGAATTGCCTCATAGAAGCGATTATTTTCAAAAATAAGTCGCTCATTCTTGAGTCTATAGCCCCTATCAATCAATGTCTCTCGCACAGAGTAGCTGCCATTAACGCAACAGACCAGCAGGTCAAATGGGGTGTCAGGTGCTGAACTACATAGGCTGTCTATGAATTTAATAGTTTGCTGTGGGCCAACGCCAGCGATAATAAACAACTGAGCGCCAACATCCGGGACAACAAGGTTTTTTAGGTCCTCGCAACGAACTTGCCACGTGTATTGATCGCGCGGAAAATAATGTGCGAGGGTAGTTGCCAAGGTCTCCATATGGTCGACCAGAACGTCAACAAAAATCACTTCGCCAGCACATTTACTCTGGAGTAAAGATATCCCGAGTAAGCCATGATCACAGCAACAGTCCCAGATTACAGCGTAGGGGTCCTCGATCAGGCCTTTTAGCTGACTCAGCCTGCTGCCGGACTTCAGTAGTCTTTTATTCCCATTCATAGATTTAAGGCGCCACAAAATACGCATTAGTAGCGGATTATTTACCTCTTATTGAGTTCAAATCCTCCATATATGCCGCGGCTAACTAGCCTAGCGCTGTGAACTTTACTCTGATAATAGTGGTTTGTTAACCCGATGGGCTTTTTTGCCGGAAGTTTAGGGTGGATTGCACTGAGTAGAGCTGCAGCGCTATGTTGGGTCAGGCGTTAAAGTATATAAGAAATGATTTGAGCGATCCGAGACATAGACTTTCACCTCCTGAAAGATGACATTGAGAACCAAGAGAGTGAAACCTAGGCTAGGGGCGAGGCACTGGCCGCCACTAATCTTCTCAGCCGAGTTTACGGGTCAGTAAGACGCCGGATTCCAGATGGGCAGTCCATGGAAATTGATCAAACGCGGCGACGCTTTGTATGTCATGGGTAATACAGATTTTAAGGAGGTTATCGGCCAGCGTACCTGGGTTGCATGAAATGTATAAAATATTATCGAAACGACTAACCAGCTTGAGAGTCTCGTCATCGAGCCCGGCCCGCGGTGGATCGACAAAGATGGTCGTAAAGTTGTAGCTGGCTAAATCAATGGCGGCCAGTCGTCGAAAAGGCCGCTCTTTATTTAATGCCTGCGTCAGTTCTTCACTAGACATTCTAACGACGGACACGTTATCAATAGCGTTGTCGAGGAAGTTAGTGCGCGCCGATTTTACAGAGACCTTGGAGATTTCAGTGGCCAAGACCTGATTAAAATGCTGTGCTAACACGGCTGTGAAATTACCATTGCCGCAATACAGCTCTACAAGATCGCCTGTGCTACACCTGAGGCATCGACTTGCCCAGGTGAGCATGTGAATATTGACGCCGGCGTTGGGTTGCGTAAATCCAGACTCAACCTGCTGGTAGCTGTAGTTGCGATCATCAACCTGCAGTGTCTCGGTGACAAAGTCAGACTGTAAAACCACCTTTTGTTTTTTACTGCGACCAATGACCATAATCGATAGGTCGCTTTGAAGCGTTCTGGCAGCGGTCTCCCAAAAACTATCCAGCCTGCGATGGTAGATCAGTGTTACTAGCGTCTGACCGCTGGTGGTAGTTAGGAACTCCAGACTAAACAGCTTATGACTCAGGTCTGGACTGCGATTAATGGCTGCGAGCAGGGGTGTCATTTGCTGGGTAATCAGTGGCCCACCAATGGGAAAGTCATGAATAATATGGGGACGTTTTTCGCCGGGACGATTCATGGCGTAGTGGGCGCAGCCGTCCTCATGCCAGATGCGAAACTCGGCGCGCATGCGAAAACCTAATGGCTGAGAGGGAAAGATATCTATATCAGCAATCGACGCCGATGACAGTGTTTCACGGAATTTTTCGATTTTTCTATCCAGCTGATTCTGGCATTGCTCAGGACTAAATTCGTTTTCTTCTAAGGTCATCGGGTATTAAAAATCTCGTCAGTTTTTGCGGCCATTACAAAATCGTTGTGATGCAGCCCAGCGATGCTGTGTGACCACCAGTTAACCGTGACCTGCCCATAGCTGAGCAAGAGTGTTGGGTGATGGTCATTGCTTTCAGCGATCTCTGAGATGCGGTTAGCAAAGGCTATGGCCTGCACAAAATCATCAAATTTAAAGCTGCGTTGGAGCTGATCAATACCGCTTACTTGCGCCACTCGCCAATCGGGGACCTTGGCACAAAGGGCTCCTTGTTCCGTATGTGTCAGCGGGTTGGCACTGGCGGGTGTAGCGATGCATTGGTAGGTGCTGAGTGGTTTCATAGGCAGTTCTTTGGTTTGGGCAATCCAGCAAGTTTGGCTATCAATCTAGCGGGGCTGCCTGGAAAAAGTTGGTTTAGGACAATGCTGCGACCTCGTTCGACACCTAGGCTTGCAGCAACTGTTTTACACAGTGGACGCATCGACGGCGAGAACCCGTAAAGGTCATAAAATACACGGGCGACATCTAATACCTCAACATGGGCTGGCGTGAGCACAACATTCTCCGTCACGGCAATTATGGAGGCCTGAGCTGGGCTCCAGCCTGGCAATCGATTGAGATAGTGAGCGTTTGTTGTCATGGTATTTTCTTGCCCATTAAAAAAGCCCTATCATCTGACAGGGCTTTTGTTTAGACCTAAAAGTCTCAGTCGTCGCCCATGATACCAAATAGATGCAACAGGCTCAGGAACAGGTTGTAGATCATGACGAATAGGGTCACGGTCGCTGAGATATAGTTGCGTTCGCCACCATGGATAATGGCACTGGTTTGCCACATGATCACTGCTGAGGCTAAAAAGGCAAACACGGCACTGATCGTTAATGACAGGGCAGGGATTTGTAAAAAGACGTTGGCAATGGCTGCGACAAACGCGACCAGCATGCCAGTCATCAAGAAACCGCTCATAAAGTTGAGGTTCTTTCTAGTGGTCAATACATAGGCCGAGGCTGCGAAGAAAACCAGTGCAGTTGAACCTAGTGCCATCATAATTGGCTCGGAACCCTGGGTGGCCAGATAGTAATTAAGAATGGGTCCCAATGTGAATCCCAGCCAGCCGGTGAGGGCAAATACCCAGAGCACACCGCTGCCGTTATTTTTGTTCTTTTCGGTCATCCACAGACACAGAAAATAGGGCAATAACGTCCACAAACCGAAGTGGGGGGCATTGATGGCCATAGAGACACCGGCCATTAGTGCGCTAAAGGTGACTGTTGCGGCCAGCAACAGGTAAGTGCTGCGTAGCACCTTGCTAACTTCAGGGCTTAGGGCGGTAGTTTCAATGCCGCCTGTTGCTGCTTTGGTACCGTACTTTTCAGGGCTCATGTTTTAACTCTCAAATTGTTATTTTAAAAACTTCAATAATACTCAATAAATCCAGTATTACCAGTATTTAGTTGCCAGCGGCGTCAATGGGAAAGCTTTCTAAGTTGTAACCGGCTTTATCGAGGCTCAGCGCCCAGCCAAAACGTTCCCAATCACCTAGCACTATACGCTCACGGTCCTCTAATGGATGGCGGTCTGGTCTATGGGTGTGACCGTGAATCAGGACCTTGACCGCATGTTTGGCCATTACGGTGTCAACGGCATCAGCATTGACATCCATAATTGCGCTGGCTTTGTTGCGATTCGCGGCCATGCTCTTAGCACGCCAGTCAGTGGCCAAATTCTGTCGGTATTTCAGCGGCAGACAGCCAATGCCCCAGCGATAAATAGGGTTGCGCGCTTTGCGCCGAAAACGCTGGTAGTCAGCATCATCAGTACACAGCGAGTCGCCATGCATCACCAATGCGCGGTGGCCGTGGTGATCAGTAACATGCTCATCTCCCAATATCTTGGCGCCGGTGTTTTTGGCAAAGCGCTTGCCCAGCATAAAGTCGCGGTTGCCTTGCTGTATATACAGCAGCACTCCTGAGTCGGTTAGCGTCCGCAGGGCAGTTTGAATCTCTAGGGCCAGCTGGCTCCGGTCGTCATCACCAATCCAAGCTTCAAAGAGATCGCCGAGTATATATAGCGCGCTGGCTGAGGCGGCCCGCGCTTGCAGAAAAACCAAAAACGCCCGGGAAACTGTCGGGCGCTCGGGTGATAAATGCAAATCTGAAATAAACAGAACGGGCATAGAGTACTCTATTTAGCGGCGTACTCGTCGCTGATCACAGTTTCGGTAATCTCGATAGTATCATCAGGCACATCTCCATGACCGCCCTGATTACCTGTTGGAACGCCTTTGATTTTTTCAATAACGTCCATACCTTCAACAATCTTACCAAAAACTGCATAGCCCCAGCCCTGCATGTTCTTGCCGCTATGGTTCAGAAAGCCATTGTCGGCGATATTGACAAAGAACTGTGAAGACGCTGAATGCGGCTCTCCAGTGCGTGCCATAGCAAGAGTGCCAATTTCATTTTTCAGGCCATTGTCTGCTTCGTTCTCAATACAGTCGCGAGTCTCTTTTTGCGACATATCAGCAATCATGCCACCGCCCTGAACCATAAAGCCGTTAATAACTCGGTGAAAGATAGTGCCTGTGTAGTAATCATCCACTGCATACTGCAAAAAGTTAGCGGCTGTTAGGGGTGCTTTTTCGAAGTCCAGCTCTATGGAGAAGTCGCCCATATTGGTGCGGAATGTGATCATTGGTAATGCCTGTTTAAGAGTAAGTGATTTTGCTAGCGGCATTTTAGTTTGTAACAGCCCCAATTTAAACTAATGATTGCCATTTTTCGGCTTTACACCGGCTTTTTGTTTATTGCATTGGTTGCTGCAGCTATAATCTCGTCCTTACTTAGGCGGCCTGAATTTGAACTATGACTGATACCGATAAACCCGTTAATTTTATCCAGCATGTAATTAATGCTGACCTCGACGCTGGTAAGGTCATTAAGGTTGTTACACGTTTCCCACCAGAGCCCAATGGTTACCTGCACATAGGCCATGCCAAATCGATCTGCGTTAATTTTGGTTTGGCCGCTGAGAACGGTGGCGGCTGCAATCTACGCTTCGATGATACTAACCCGGAGAAGGAGGACGAAGAGTATGTCAACGCGATTATCGAGGATGTTCGATGGTTGGGTTTTCAGTGGCAGGGTGACATTTGCTATGCCTCTAACTACTTTGGTCAGTTATATAGCTGGGCGCAGGTACTCATTAATCAGGGTAAAGCCTATGTCTGCGAGCTAAACGCTGAGCAGATGCGTGAGTATCGCGGCACCTTAACTGAGGTTGGTAAAAATAGCCCGTACCGTGAAAGGCCCGCCCCCGAGAGTCTTGAATTGCTTGAGCATATGAAAGTGGGTGCTGTAGACGGGGGCACTATGACGCTGCGCGCGAAAATCGATATGGCCTCGCCTAATATTAATATGCGCGATCCAGTGATGTATCGAATTAAAAAAATGGTCCATCAGCGCACTGGAGATACCTGGAATATCTATCCATCCTACGACTTTGCGCACGGTCAGGAAGATGCTATCGAGGGGGTTACCCATTCCGTTTGCACCTTAGAGTTTGCTGCTAACCGCCCTCTGTATGAATGGTTTGTGGCCAACCTACCATTGCCTTCAACGCCAAGACAGTTTGAATTTGGCCGTTTGAATTTAAATTACACCGTGACAAGTAAGCGAAAATTAAAGCAGTTGGTCGATGAACAACATGTTGAGGGCTGGGATGACCCGCGAATGCCGACTATTTCGGGTCTTCGTCGTCGCGGTGTCACGGCGGCGTCTATCCGTGATTTTTGTGACAGCCTAGCCGTGGCTAAAACTGATGGCGTGGTGGACATGGCTCAGTTTGAGCACTTTATTCGCGATGACCTGAATAACAATGCTCGTCGCGCCATGTGTGTTATCAATCCTCTGCTGGTGACGCTGGCCAACTATGACGTTGACAAGCGCGAGGCCTTTGTAGTGTCGGGCCATCCTAATCGCGATGACCTTGGCGAGCGCACCTTGCCATTTGGTCGGCAGATTTACATCGACCGCAATGACTTTAGCGAAGACATCACATTGTCTCGCAAGAAGTTTAAACGTCTGGTGATTGGCGACTATGTGCGTTTGCGCAGCGCTTATATTATCCGCGCCGACGAAGTGATTAGAGATTCTGCTGGCGAGATTATTGAAATCGTCGCGGCTATAGTGCCCGATACAGTGGGTCAGGACGCGCCCGAGGGTATCAAGGCGCGCGGCGTTGTGCACTGGGTGTCGGCGAAGGAGAACGCTGATTGCAGCGTAAAAATATATGATCGGCTGTTTAACAACGCGGCACCAGATGCTGGTGACGCGAGTTTCCTCGACCATATCAACCCGCAGTCGCTAACGGTTATTTCCGGCTGTAAAATTGAAGCGGGCCTGTCGCAGGCATTGGCAGAAGACCATTATCAGTTTGAGCGAGAAGGATATTTTTGCCGGGATAGCAAAGCCACTGAACTAGTGTTCAACTGCACTATTGGGTTGCGCGATAACTGGAAAGCCTAAGGACCTGTTTTAATGAGCTTAACGCTATACAACACCCACTCTAGAAGCAAAGAACCCTTTACTCCTCTGGATTCCGAGAGGGTAACTATGTATGTCTGTGGCCCTACGGTCTATAACCGTGTGCATATTGGTAACGCGCGACCTGTGGTGGTGTTTGATACGCTTTATCGGGTGTTACGAAGCCTCTATCCGACTGTGCTATATGCGCGCAATATCACTGATATTGACGACAAAATTATGAAGGCCGCGGCAGAGCTTGGTGAAGATATTTCGGCGCTTTCCCAGCGGTATGCGCAGGCCTATTTTGAAGACATGGCAGCCCTCAATAATCTTGAACCGACCATTGTGCCCTATGCTACTCAGCATATTCCTGAAATGATCAGCATGATTGATTGCCTGATCAGTAAAGGTCATGCTTACGAAGCCGAAGGCAATGTGTTATTTGCGGTACAATCTATGGAGGGTTACGGAAGCCTTTCTGGTCGTTCGCTAGACGATATGCTGGCAGGTGCCCGAGTGGAGGTAGCTGCTTACAAACAATATGCGGGGGATTTCATACTGTGGAAACCATCATCAGGCAGTGAACCTGGCTGGGAAAGTCCATGGGGCAAGGGTCGTCCGGGTTGGCATATTGAATGCTCGGCCATGATTGAAAAGCATCTTGGCGAAACCATTGATATTCATGGTGGCGGACAGGATCTGATCTTTCCCCATCACGAGAATGAAATCGCCCAGAGTTGCTGTGCCCATGATGGTAAACCCTTTGCCAACTATTGGTTGCACAATGCCTTTATCAATATCGAAGGCGAAAAAATGTCTAAGTCACTGGGCAATTTTCGTATGGTCAACGAGCTACTAGAGCAGTATCCAGGTGAGGTGCTACGCTACGTTATTCTGTCGGCACACTATCGCTCGGAGCAGCAATTTAGTGCGGCTCTTTTGGATAGCGCATGGCGCTCTTTGGATACGCTGTACGGTTTTTTAAGGGGTCAAAACCCTATTGCCGCAGTCCTTAATCGTGACGGCGCTGGCTACAAGGCACTGCTTGATGATCTTAACAGCCCGATGGCCATGAGCGACTTGTATCGACTTGCTAAAGAAATGCATGCTGCGAGCGGCAACGCTAAAACAGCGCTTAAAGCCGAATTGATGGGGCTGGCGGAACTGATGGGGCTGCTGCAGCAGGACCCAGAAGATTGGTTTACGCTGACCCGTGGCGGCGATGACATTGGAGCTGAAGACATCGAAGCGCTTATAGAGAAACGTAAGCAGGCCAAGTTAGACAAGGACTACGCGGGCGCAGATAGGGTACGGCAAGATTTACTCGCCATGGGTGTGGTGCTGGAAGACGGTCGCGAAGGTACAAGTTGGCGACGCGGCTAATACCCAGTGAGTAGGAGGCGCTCTCATACGCTATTGGATAAAATATTTGTATATCTGGATAGAATTCTGCTAGATTGCTCGCGCGAAATCATAAACTAATAATAGGGGTGACAAAGTGGAAAGTGAAATCTGGTCTACATTTGCAACACTAAGAATTTCTTCGGCGATTAACGGCTTCTCAGGTCTTTTTGCCATCTGGCTTGCGGCGCGATTTGCATCTGTAGGCATGGAAAAGGGCGCGAACCTATTAGGCAAGATTATAATCTCCGTATTTGGGCTTTGCGTCATCGCTACCAATGTTTTCTTTCTAATGATGGCGCAAACTGTATTTATCAATACGAGTAAAGCCTTTTCTGGAATTAGAGATGCCGGGATCGAGATTAGTCCATTAGCGACAAACTTTGTTAGCACCTATGCTGCCGACGCGCCATCGCTAATGAATACACCGATATTCTCTCTTATGCTGTTAGCAGCCCTGTTAATCATCCTACTACCACTGTGGATGCCTGCTGAAAAATAAGCGGTGTAGCTGCAAAAAAGAGCGCCTCAGGGCGCTTTTTTTATGGATTCCTGTGAGTCAGCTTGAGCCTATCAGATTACCAATCTCAAAGGTTTCTAGCATGTCGACACCGCGACTTAGCAGCTGTTGCGCGAGTAAAATGTTTCCTACCTCATAGGTCACCAGTTTACAGCTTGCGAGTTGTTGGGCAGATTCTAGATCAAGGTCAGCTGGGATTATTTTATGATCAACATAAATATAATCAGGGTGCGCCTGCCGTATCAGTGGGTCATCGAGATCCTTCCACTGGTGCAAAACGGCTCCCACGAGTGGCCATTTAGCCTCGCGAGCCGCTACGGCTAAAGCATAATCAAAACTCATGAGCACCGTCTGGCCTTTAACCGGCTCAAGGATAGCCTGAATTGTCTGCGATATAAGCTCACGACTACAGTGTTGTATAGCCTCATCTTTGATTTCGACAAAGGCGGTGACTTGTGGATTACGCTGCAAAATATCAACCAAACCCTCAAGTGGGGCAATTTTTTCGTCAATAAACTGATCACCCAATCTACTGGGTTCATAGGCACTTTGCTTGAGCAATGTCTCTCTTAACGTCTCGCTTATCTCAATGTCGATGTTACTGACACGTATTAGATTTGTGTCGTGATAAATAATCGGTAGCTGGTCAAGGCTAAATTGTACATCCAGCTCAATAAAACGGGCACCAGCCTCGATGGCTTGGTTTAACCCGAGGGCTGTATTTTCTGGATACTTGGACTGATAACCGCGATGGGCGACAAGTCTGTCTACATGGATCATTTTTATCGCCTGATTTAATAGTTATCTGGGTAATGGTATCCTTGCGCCACTAAAATTTAAAGGCCTCAAAGATGTCATTGGTATTGTTTGATGTGCGCGACAATATCGCGCTGTTAACCCTGAATAATCCCGATAAGCGCAATATGCTGACCGTCGAAGTCTGCGCGCTCATTACCGACTATGTGCGGCAGGCTGAGGCGCACCACGATGTTAAAGCATTAATTGTTACCGGAGCCGGTGAGGCGTTTTGCGCGGGCGGGCAGCTGCAGGATTTGACGCCAAATAAGGCCGTGATTGAGGCTATTTACAGCGGGTTTTTGAGCATTGCCAACTGCACGTTACCGACTATTGCTGCGGTTAATGGTCCGGCGGTGGGTGCGGGCTTTAACATGGCTGTAGGTTGTGATGTACGTATTGTCACGGAGAACGCTCGGTTTGAGCCACGCTTTTTTGGATTGGGTCTGCATCCTGGTGGCGGTAATACCTGGATGCTGCGCCAGCTGACGGGCTGGAATACAGCCGCCGGCATGTTGCTTTTTTCACAGTCGCTTAGTGGCCCTGAGGCGGTTGCCAAAGGTTTGGCATGGAAATGTGTCGATGCAGATGATCTGGTGGCGTCGGCGGTGGCCTTTACGCTAAAGATCCGCGACCTTCCCAAGGAGCTCCTGCTGCGTACCAAACAGACTCTGCGTCAGGCAGGCGGGACCAATAGCCACAAAGAGATGTTGGATATAGAGACCGCCGAGCAAATGTGGTCGATTCAGCAGCCCTATGCAAGGGATTCTATCGCAGCAATGATCACCAAGATTAGCAGCGAGTCTTAGGCTAAACTTCTCTCTGCGGCGACCACACATTGTAAAATTAAGGTGTTGATGGTCATAGGGCCTACGCCGCCGGGCACGGGCGTATAGGCACTGACTCTGTCCGTTAAAGGCGCCAGCTCGATATCGCCAACACCACCTGGGTGATAACCGGCATCAACCACAACCGCGCCATCTTTGATCCACTCCGCTTTAATAAATTCGGGACGGCCAACGGCTCCCACAAGAATGTCAGCCTGCTTGATTAGCTCGGGCAGGTTTTTGGTTCTGGAATGACAGATGGTTACCGTCGCGTCGGCATTCAATAGCATCAGTGACATCGGCTTACCCAGAATCGGGCTGCGGCCGACAACAACCGCATGCTTGCCTGAGGTCTCTATATTGTAGGATTCAAGGATTCGCATAATGCCCTGAGGCGTTGCTGAGCCAAATGCCTCTTCACCCATCGCCATAC